>Ga0194125_10004330_pt1 | contig 22207 bp, 25 predicted proteins | sample TA2KigC250mmetaG_FD_148626 | JGI IMG/M metagenome (GOLD analysis project Ga0194125, IMG submission 148626) | Freshwater microbial communities from Lake Tanganyika, Tanzania - TA2015034 Kigoma Deep Cast 250m | ecosystem: Environmental > Aquatic > Freshwater > Lake | place: Tanzania: Lake...
CATCACGCTCGACGACGGGACATCGAATTGGCAACGGTTCCTCGGCCCGGCGGGACTCGCAAACGACATGAAATCTCGGGGGATGGCAACCGTAAAATGCAACGCCAACGGCGACTACCGATACACGCTCGACGCGACCGGCTCGGGTACGTTCGACATTCCATCGTTCCGCTATCTTGCCGTCCGCGTCCGATAGGAGGCCCATCATGGCAATCACGCTCAAAGTCAACGCCGTCCGCCCCAACGCTGACGGAACCTCGCAGACCGTGTTCTTCACGATCACCGACGACGACGGCAAGGATCTCCGATACCACGCCGACACGCCCATCCTCGACGCCGCCGGCATCGTCGCCTACTTCGAGGCGAACAAGGACAAGCTCCACGTCCAAGTCCTCCGCGAGTTCTGGCCCGACGCGGACATCGCCCCGTTCCAGAAGGATGGCGCGTCCGAACTCGAAGCCTTCAAGGCGTGGATCGCCGCCGGCCACAAAAACGCCGCCGGGACGGACGAGGCCGGGAACCCGGCCTTCACGGTCATCGAGCGCCGACGCTGGCGCGACACGCATCCCGCATGGATCAAGCTCCTCGAGGACGTGAACGCCGCGTCGTCGCTCCAGGACGTAAAGGCCGTCCTCCGCAAGATCGTCAAGGCCCTCGACAGATAGTCCGACAATGAACGTCATCGACCGCGCCCGCTTCCTGATGTTCGGGGATGCGGGAAAAGAAACACTCGAAAAAGAACGGGACGACACGGCGAAGGAGAAAGCCTCCGTCATCGTCCCCGCCAAATACTCGGCCAAGCAGAGGCCGAAGTGGATGAAGGACAGGAAAAAGGAGAAATGAACGGCAACAAAGCCTGGGGACGCCGGGCCACGACCTCGGCCGTCGTCATCATCTTGACGACCGTGGCCTACTACGTCTCCCTATTCAAGGGAATGGCTGTCGAGTGGTTCATCGAATACGCCAAGGTGATGATTTACATCTTGGGGTTCGTCGTCGGCGGGCTGACGATCACCGACGGCATCATGAATTGGCGGGCAAAAAATGGAGATATACCCGACAAGCGCGTATGACCACCATCGCTATCGGTCATGTGACCGATGCGGCGGGCCGACATACAACGTCGTCATCGACTTTGATGCCGGGGCCGTTTGTCCGACCGTCGGAGAAACTTTGACCGGGGCGGCCTCCGGGGCAACGGGCGTGGTCGTCGAGACGAATCTTGTGTCGGGGACATACGCGGGCGGAGACGCCGCCGGGCGGGTTCTGCTGGAGACTCCGACCGGATACGACACCTTCCAGGGGACGTGCTTCAGCGACAATGAGGCCGTCACGGGGAGCGTCGGCGGGGTGGCCATGCTGACGGTTGACGGGGCCGGGGCTTTCAAGGTCAATGGGAGACTTTACCCGGAGGGCGAAGTCAATAACATTGATGGACGATGGTTATGCCGCGAACACTACGAGAGGGAATATCCGAAAAAGGGGCTTGACGAGGCGTGGATAGACGCGGACGAGGAAAGGAACGCATGAAAATCAAACCGGCCGGGACAAGGATTTTCGTCGAGCTTCTAGCTGTCGAGGAGCGGCAGACGAAAGGCGGCATCTGGTTGCCCGACAAACACGCCGAGCAATCGCGGGTCGGGACCGTTCTGGGGGTCGGGCCGAAGGTGGTTGACTTCAAGCCGGGGGATCGGGTCGTCATCCCGTTCTACAGCGGCATCGGGGTCGATTACCCCGGAAGCGGCTATCATTACGACACCCACCGATTCTTGGAGCAGACGGAGATTTGCGGCACGCTGGAGGAGTAGATGGGGGCCAAGTCGTTCACCAACTTCAAGGCCCATCTGAAACTTCGGATGGGCAACAATGACGCCTGGGACCCGTATTACGGGGAGTGGGTCAATTCGGCGTATAGATACCTGACGTCGCTTGACCGGGTCGCCAAGGCCGGTCGAAGCGCGTATTTCCCGCAGTTGGAGACAAGCGAGGACAAAACGACGACGGCCGGGTATCCGTATGTCGCCGTGCCGTCGGACGCGCTGACGGTTCGGGAGTGTTTCGACGCGACGAACAAGACGCACTTAGAGTGGATGTCGTGGGGGGACTACGTCTCGCAGACGAACCGGGACGAGACGACCTCTCGCGGCAAACCGGCCAAGTGGCATCGTCGCGGCGCGTACATCTACCTGTATCCGACACCGGACGGCGAGCATACCATCAGGGCCTATTACCGGAAGTTGGTGGCCGACCTGTCGGGCGGGACGGACGTGACCGCCATCGGGGCCGAGTGGGACGACATCATCTTGGAGTTGGCCCACTATTTCGCCCGGCTCTGGAACAACGAATACGACAAGGCCAAGGTCTCGCACGACGACGCCTTCAACCGGATCGCCCAACTGATGACCGTCTATGACGACGAGGAGAAGGCGCGGCGCGAGGTCATGCGGCCGGACGAGCAAGGGACATGGCAACCGACGTATTGAACCTGGAAGGGTGGTGGGAGGAGACGCTTTGGCATGACCGGGGCGTCCCGGCACTCATCAACGCCAGCTTCGAGGAGCGCGACCGGAACGCGGCGTTTACGGCCTTGATCGTGGTCGCGGCGAAATATCCCGAAGTCGGGAGAATCCTGGGGATGGAAACGCGAAAACTGGAGGGGGAATAAATGGGCATAACAGTCACGGGGGCGGCCGAACTCGCTAATCTCTGCGGGAACGTCTCGACGCCGGTTTCGTTTACGTATGTTGCCTGCGGGACGGGGACGACGGCGTTCTCCAACGCGCAGACGGCCCTGGTTACGGAAATCACGGACTCCGGCCTTGAGCGGGCCGCCGCCACGCGGACCCGCGTCACGACGACCACGGCCAACGACACGGTACAGTTTGCGAAAACATGGACGGCCAGCGGGTCCAAGACGGTCAAGGAGGTCGGGGTGTTCAACGACGCATCGGCCGGAATCATGCTGGCGCGGACGAAGCTTACGTCGGAAAAAGTCCTCGACAGCGGCGATTCCCATACGCTCATCTATAAGATCAAGTTCCCGGCGACGGCGTGACGGAGATGGAAAATGCGGCTGACGTACCCGCTGAAGCCGATTTCCCATGCCGTATCCACGGAAAGCCCGTCGCTTTTCATGACGCCGGGGTTTTCCCCGTGGGCGTCCAACGGCAGAATCGAGCAGAAATCTTTTAAGAAACGACCGGGGTATTTGATTGACCGGGCCGTGGGGCGGTTTATCTATGGGGTCCATCTCTTTCAGACCCTTGTCGGGTCGAGATACACGCTCTATTTGACGGACACGGACCTCGCCAAAAAGGAGACGGGGACCGGGGAGACGTTCTCGTATGTGACGAAAACTTACACAACGGGTACAGTCTCAGGGGTTTCGGGCGCGAACGTCACGGGAAACGGAACAGCGTGGGACACGAACGCCAAGGCCGGGGACAAGTTCATCATGGCCGCCGACTTGTCGGCCAACGTCGAGCCGGACGAACATTGGGCGACCATCCAGACGGTCGGCGGGGCGACGGCCATCACGCTTTCGGGGAACTACGCGGGCGCGACGACGACCGGGAACTACATCATCCGCCGCGTCTATTCCGTCCCGACCGACGAACGATGGTCCACGGCCATTCTCGATGACAAGTTTATCTTCACGAACGGGAATGTCAACGTCCAATACTACAACGGGTCCGGGGCGGCCGCCGACCTGGACGCGACCTATGCGGTCAAGGCCCGGTTCTGCATAGAATACGCCAACCGATTGTTTTTAGGGGACTATGAAGATTCGGTTGCGGGACGCTTGCCGACGTCTATCCGATGGTCGAAGGAGGGCGATCCGACGACATGGGTGGACTCCACGGCCGGGGAATTGGACCTTATCGAGACGGAGGACTTCTTGGCGGGCCTCGGCAAGGTCGGCACGTATCTCGTCATTTACAAGCGGGATAACATCCACGTCTATACGCGGACGGGGGTCGCCACGAACCCGATAACGCTCGTGGCCCAGAGGCGGGGCATCGGTTGCGCCGCCCCGTATTCCATCATCGAGTTCATGGGGACGAACGCCTTTGTCGGCCGGGACGATTTCTACATGATGAACGGCGATACGCCCATCCCCATCGGTGAGAAAATCCGGACCAAATTTTTCGACATCACGCCGGTCACGGCCGTCGAGAACGTCTGGGGGGCGCACGACCCGTTGCGGAACGAGTTGCTCTGGACGGCCTCGACGCTGGCCGGGAAATACGCCTTCGTCTATAACTACAAGCATAATGAATGGTATACGTATGAGTTCCCGGACGACATGACGGCATTTGGACGGGGGGCCTTGTGACATGGCTACTGCACCGACGAATCTTGTGGCGGCGGCAGACGGGTCCGGCATCCTGCTGACGTGGACGAACGGGGAGACCTATGACACGGTAGAGGTTTGGCGGGATTGGGGGAGCGGGTATTTCCTGGCCGAGGAGCTTGTGGGAAGCCCGGAGTCGAAATACATCTGGGAGGCTCCGAACGACACACGCTCGTCGTTCAAGGTCCGGGGATGGTCCGACTCTTACCCGCCCGGCGACAAATACAGCGACTTTACAAGCGATGTCTCCGTCGGCCAATTCGAGACGGAATGTTCCGACGAGTGCGCCGTGACGGATGCCGTGACGTCCGTATCCGCAAAGGTTACGGATGTAACCGATATTTGCGATGTCTCGGATTCGGTTACGAGCCGGGCCACCTACGTGACAACGATTCTGGACACCTGCGCCGTGACGGATTCCATCACGTCCACGCAGACCGTCCGTTCCCTCTATACGTTCTATTGGGGTTCGAGCGACGGGAACGTTTATGTTTATGACAACGGGCTTTTAAGCGACAATGGGGCCTCGATTCTCTCGTCGTGGACGAGCAAGACCGTGGACTTTTCGGAGCTTCGCCCGGACCTTCACGACCGGTGGAAAACGCTTTACAAGGTGGACTTGACGTATAACGACCTGACGGCTTCCACGCCGGTCATTCTCGGCGTCTCCAATGATGGCGGGGCGACGTTCACAAGCTACTCGGCGCAGGTCGGAACCGGCAGTCTGACCGTCGGACAACATACGTTCTGGATTGTCCCCATGACGGGGCAGTATTTCGTCTTTCGGGTCGAGTGGCCGTCGCCCGACAAGGAGTTCCAGCTTCTGGGGCTTGATGTCCAGGTCGAGGTCATGGGAGAGGCCGTGAGCTAATGGAATATGGGACCGGGTTCATCATGCTTCCGTCGCCCCCGGCGGCGTTGGACGGCGTGGTGTCCTATCTCCAGGCATTGTATTCCACGCTGAATCTCGTCGAGACAAACCGGCTGATTGACATTTCGCGGCTGAAAATCCGGCTGGAGTCGGATGAGCCGCCGGACCCCGTTCCGGGCCTGATTTGGCTGGACACGGACGACGGGACCGTCTATGTCCGGAACGAGGACAATACGGGCTGGTACACGGTCGGGACGGGTGCGCCGGGGACATCCGGCTACAGCGGAAGGTCCGGCTACAGCGGGATGTCCGGGTGGTCCGGCCTCTCCGGTTGGTCCGGCTCCGGGGTGTCCGGCTATTCGGGCGAGGGGACGAGCGGCTATTCGGGAATGTCCGGTTGGTCCGGATGGTCTGGATTGTCTGGGTGGTCCGGGAGGTCCGGGTGGTCCGGGGTATCTGGGTGGTCTGGGTGGTCTGGATTATCCGGATGGTCTGGTTGGTCCGGGCTGGTTGGTGCGCCTGGGGCGACCGGCGCGAAGGGCGACCCCCCGTGGTACAACGTCAAGACCTATGGGGCTGTCGGGGATGGCGTCACGGACGACACCTCGGCCGTCCAAGATGCGGTTGATGCCGCGATTGTAGACGGCGGATGCGTCTATTTCCCGACGGGGACATATAAGCTCACATCGGAAATTGACGTTGATGGGATATGCACGATTCTCGGAGAGGACCGTTCTTCCACCATTCTGAAGTTCTACGGATGCAACGGCCTTGACCTCAACTACCACCAAATCAGCCTGGAAGGGTTCATACTCTGGGATGGCGACGGAGACAAGACCGGGACCGGGATTACGCTGAATGCGGTTTATGGCGCACCGTGGGCGCACATCTTCATGAAGAACATCTGGGTCTACGGGTTCAACCTCGGAATGGACATCAGCTATTGTTGGGAATCGTCGTTTGTCGGCGTGACCGTGTCAGAGGGGAGGTACGGGGTCAGCGTCACGGGGCAGAGCGTTAATATTCAATGGACGGGATGCAGTCTCCAGAGCGTTTTGACGAGCGCGGGGACATATTCCGTCAAAGTCGCTACGGATGGCTCATACGACCCGGAGGGCATCACATTCGGGAACTGCCTCATGTTTGGCGGCGAAACGGCGGTTCGCCTGGAGACAGCCCCGTGGACGTTCTTCAACAACTGTATCATCGACGGGGCGGATGTCACGGGGGTTTATATTTCGGGCGGGGCCAGCGGCATAAAACTCATCGGGAACTACATCTACACAGCCGGAACGGGGACCGCCTACGGTATTTATATTGCCGCCATCGTCGGGGCAACGTCGGTCGGCTCAACAATCACCGGGAACTATCTGCGGGCCGGGGGCGGGGCCGCATCCACCGGCATCTACGTCGGGGCGAACAACGAACATAATGTCATCAAGGAAAACACGCTCATCCATTTCACCACTTGCGACGTGAGCGTGAATAGCTCCAACAATGTCATCGGGCCGAACACGCACTATTCGTCCGGCAAGACGGATAAGGACGTTTACCTGACGGCCTTGGGGAATGTTTATCTTCCGTCCGTTTTGTCGGATGGGATGAAATCCACGGTACATTCGTTTGTCCGTGCGGTCCTGCCGGGGACGAACACGCTCTCGGCCGCCGCCGCCGCCATGCAGGACGGCGATACGCTCGTTCTTCAGGCGGGGACATACACGCAAACGGTCCCCGTGACAATCCCCGCGACGGTCAACAATTACGGCATTGTCGGACAGGGAAGCGGGGGATACGGATACGACAACGCCACCCTGTCCGGGACGGTCATTCGGTTTACCGCCGCCGTCGACGGAATCACCAAAAGCACCGCCGACGCGGCCTACCGGAGTTGCCATGTCCTCCTCCAAGGGTTCACGATGGTCTATGACGTGAACTCGTCCGGGGCGGGGTTATGTGGTATAATGGTCTGGGGTAATTCCGGAATGTCCCACAATCAACCAATGGTCACCCTGCGGGACATTCAGTTGACTTACGGGGCATCCGTCGGAAACAACTGGGAGGTGGGCGTAGACCTGATCGATTGTCGAGAATTTCTCATCGACAACTGCCGCCTTAGAAAAGAATCCAACTCGTTTGTTCGGGCTGGCGTTTTGCCGACAAACACCGGCTTTAGGTTCCAGTCGTGCATGGGCGGCGAGATCGTCAATTCCGTCGCCTGGTGGTATGAAAAGAACTTCCATCTCACCAAGGCATCAGACGCCCTTATCAAAGACGCGACGAAACATGGTTGCGAGGGCATTTACGTGACGAACTGCCATGCCTCGTATGGGAGATACGGGTTTGTCCTGGGGTACAAATCGTTCGCCTGCCACTTCAAGAACATCGGAATCGCGGAAAACGCCGAATACGCTATCTGGGAAGATACGGCTTCCGGGACGGAAAACAGCGGGTATCATACGTTCGACGGGATTTATACGGACATCGGGGAGGGGGCATGGGAGGGCGACTCCCCCCTCGTGGAATCCACCCACGTCATTTTTCTTCGTATGCCGGGGACCATCGTTAGAAACGGGACAATCAACCTAGAGGGGAAGAACGCCAATGGGGTCGTCATCGACTCCGGGTCCGGGGCGGACGCGGACTATTGCATCGTTGGCGGCCTCATCTTCCGGGATGGGGGGGTTGGGGGATCAAGTTGCGTCTGGAGCAACGCATCCCAAAACAGCATCATCGAGGGGAATATATTCCTGGGGACAAACGGGGCGGGGTATGACATCACGGTCGGGGCCGGGAGCAACCAGACCTTGATACACGGGAACCAACTCGACATCGCCGTGAACGACGCGGGGACGGACACGGCCCAATACGACAACCTGGAGCATTGATGAAAATCTCAATCGTCATCCCGACCTACACCCACGACGTTATGCCGTGCCTGCGGTCTGTGTTCCAATACACCTCCGGGGCCGAGATCATCGTCGTCGCCAACGGGTCTCCGCCGCCGAAGGTCGCGGCCCTCAGAAATCTTCCGGGCATCCGGCTCATCGAGTCGCCGGAACCCCTGGGATACGCCGGGGCCGTCAACGTCGGCGTGAAGAACTCGACCGGGGATTACATCGTCCTCCTGAACGACGACTGTCTGCTGTTGGAACAGCCCGTCAACCGCTGGCTGGACCAGCTTTTGGCCCCGTTTTCGAGTCCGACGGTCGGACTGACGGGGCCGCTCTACGGATATTCCGCCCCGGCGGATGCGAACTTCCTGGTGTTTTTCTGCGTGATGATCCGCCGGGCCGTGTTCGACGCCATCGGCTATCTCGACGAGTCGTTCAATCCGGGGGCCGGGGAGGACACGGACTTCTGTATCCGGGCCGAACAAGCGGGCTTCAAGGTCGTCACGGCCACAGTCGGGCCGACCCGTCCCGAGGGCGGGCTTGTCATCGGGGACTTCCCCATCTACCACAAGGGCGAGGCGACCGTCGCCCATCTCCCCGGATGGGAGGAAACGTTCAAGAAGAACGCGCAAAAACTTCTGGAGAAATACAACAAGAAGTGGCGGCTGTCGAACTATTGTGAGCGGGCCGTCATCGGGGCCGCCGACGACGCGCCGCCCCGCGAACGGGCCAGGTACGAATGGGCCGCGAAACGAATCGTCGGACGGAAAGTCCTGGAAATCGGCTGTTCCTCCGGCTACGCCCTCCGGTTTCTGAAGGACGTTGACTACCACGGCATCGACAAGGACCCGGCTGTCATCGAATATGCCAGACGTCAGTTTGGGGACCATTTCGAGGTGGCCGACATCAACGCCTATGACTATGGGCAATATGACACCATCATCGCCTTCGAGGTCCTGGAGCATTTGGACAACGGGCGGGAGTTGGCGCAAAAGCTGAAGAACCACTGCCGGTGCCTGCTGGCGACGTGCCCTTACGACGAGACGCCGCTGTGGGTCTCGTGGCACAAGCTCTCCCATCTTGTGCCGGATAGTTTCCCTGGATTCAAGGCAAGATACATTTCGGCTGGCGGGGAAATAGCGACGCATCCGATGGGGCCGGAGACGATACTGCTGATGAGTTGGGGCGAGCCGGAGGTGCTGTGTTTTGTCCCGACGCGGGGGCGTTACGAGACGACCCTTCCGCTGACGTTGGCCGCCGTCATAAACCAGACCCGCCCTCCCGATAGGGTGGTCATCTACGACGACGGGGACCACCGTGATTTGCGCGAAATCCCCATCTACCGGAGCCTGTTCATGCTCGCCGAGAGGAAGGGTATCTCTTGGGAGGTCGTGTTTGGGGACGGTTCCGGCCAGCACCGAGGCCATCAAATCTCCCAGGGCATGGGGGCTGCGTTTGTCTGGCGCGTGGACGACGACGAGATTCCGGAGCCGGACGTTCTGGAGATATTGTTACGGGATATGGGGGACGGCGTTGGGGCTGTCGGCGGGCCGTGTCTCGTGCCGGGGATGCCGGACGGGCCGCCGAGCGTCGGGAAGATCACGGAGCCTGGGCTTCCATCCCCCCAATGGCGGGTCGGCCAACGGATGGACGTTGAACATCTCCACAGCACGTTTCTCTACCGGCCGGGGATTGTTGATTACGACTCCCGGTTGTCGCCCGCCGCCCACCGCGAGGAAACGATTTTCACGCACGAGATTTTCCGGCGCGGCAAACGTCTCATCTACGAGCCGCGGGCCGTGACCTGGCATCTCCGCAACCCAGAGGGCGGGATACGCTCCCATTCCGACCGTCGGAATTGGGACCATGACGAGGGCGTGTTCCGGCTCAAGATGGCCGAGTGGGGGCGGGGGACGGACGGGAAGCTCGTCTATCTGGACTCCGGGCTTGGGGACCACATCGTGTTTTCGACGCTGGTCCCAGAGCTTTTGGCGCGGCACAAGAAGCTTGTCGTGGCCTGTTGCTACCCGGAGGTGTTCGGGGGAATGGCCGTCGAGTGCGTGAGCCTGGAGTGCGGGAAGATGATGGGGGCCGACCCGGAGACGCACAACGTCTATAAATGGATGGCCGACCGGGCGTGGAACAGGCCGCTTGTGGACGCCTACAGGGGGCTGTATCTATGAAAATCATCATCTCCCCCTACAGCCGGAGGCTTCGGAACGGGAACGAAAACCCAAAAAATTACCCATTTTGGGACAATGTTACCCAAAAGCTGGCGGGCCACGAAATCGTCCAGGTCGGCGTCGTCGGGGAGCTGGGGCTTGTCACGGATTTTCGTCCAAATTTGCGCCTTGACGAACTCCGAGAACTTCTGAAATGGTGCGACACCTGGGCCTCCGTGGACAATTTTTTCCAGCACCTGGCGTGGTCTGTCGGCAAGCCGGGCGTGGTCATTTGGGGCCAATCCGACCCGGAGATATTCGGTCATCGGGAGAACGTGAATTTACTGAAGGGGCGGGAGTTTTTGCGGGCAAACCAATTCGACATCTGGGAAACGGCGAAGATGAACGTCAAGGCATTCGTCTCGTCGGATGTCGTCGTCTCGGCCATTTTGGGGTTCAACCATGATAAGCAAATACATCACGAAGGCTGAATATCGCTGTCGGTGTTGCGGCGGGTATCCCCCGGACTTCCGGTTCGGGGACGATATGCCGGACATCTACGCGGACATCTTCGGGAAGTTTGCCGCGATTCGGGAGGAGTTTGGGCGGCCCATCATCATCAACAGCGGGTATCGGTGCGAGCGGCGCAACGCGGCCGTTGGGGGAAGCCCGCTGTCAGCCCATCTTTTCGGGCTGGCCCTGGACATGGAGGTCGGGTCGGATATGATGCGCCTCCGTGACATTGTGCGGAGATTGTTCCCGATTCTCCGCATGGGGTGGAAAAAGTATTCGGACGCCGGGCAGACGTTCATTCACATCGACAATGCCTACCGCGTTTCGCCGCGCCCGACGCCGCTTTTTGTCCAGGGGCTGGAATGGTGAAAATCCGACCGTTGGACTTGACGCCGGAGGTGTTCCGGCGGATTGTCTCGGAGATGATGCGGCCGGACAAGCTCCACGTCTCCGACGAGGAGCGCGACGAGTGGTCGGTCCTGAACAGGTTGGCCTGGATGTGCCACGGGGGGCTGACGCTGTGGGAGGGGTATGACTTGGCGGGGGACGGGGTGCTGGTGTTTTGGGACATTCGCCCCGGCCTGAAATGCACGGTCATGTTGGTCATTTGGGGGACATCGTTCTGGGGGCCGGACGTGGTCCGCGAGGCGCGGGCGTTGATGGATGATGTCGCGGTGCGGCACTCGCTCCGCAAGATGGAGTCGGAGACGGCCTCGGCGGAGTCGGCGCGGCTGGCCCGCATGGTTGGGTTCGAGACCGAAGGGGTGAAGTTCAATTCTTTCATCCGCGACGGGGAACTGAAAGACGTTACCCTGTTGGGGAAGTGTTTTGGAGGTGAGTGATGGGCGCAGGAAACAGCGACATTCAGTTTACGGCAGGCGTCCCGCAAGACGTGGCCCAGCTTCGGCGGCAGTTGATTGCGTCGTTGAGCGGAAAAATGGGCCAGGGGGCGACGCCGTATGGGGGGCAGGTGGCCTACGGGTTCGACCCGCTCCAGCTTCAGGGGGCGAACATCATGTCGAACTATCTCTACGGGCGGGGATACCAGCCGTCTCGGGGTATGTCGGCTCCGATGTCCGGCGGGGGCGGGGGCATAAATACGGGTCCGATAACCGGCGTCCCGACGACTCCGCCAGAGGGTGGGCCTGGGCCGTGGGACCCAGTAGGCGGTGCGCCGAATCCTGGGCCTACGCCTGGGCCTACGCCTGGGCCGGGGCCTGATCCGGGGGCGATTCCGCAGATGTCTCCGTATGCCCCCAAAAATCAGCAATTCACGACCCTGGCAAACCTTTTGCCGTTCCTGATGAACCGATGAAGCTCAAGGGTCTTTCCAAGTTCGAGAACGTTTGGCCGCGAAATCCGACCCAAACCGGCTTGTTGAGATTCATGCGCCTGCCGGGAGGGGACATGAAAACGGCCTTCGGGGACGCCATGAAAAACTTCGAGTCGTCCAGGGGGCAATTCGATTTTTTTAAGGCCGTGAAGAACCCGTTCGCCGGGGAGGTGCCGAATGATGGACACATCTGACCTCAAGGATTATTATTCCCCCAAAACCGTGTCGAGCCAGGGGACATCGACCGCATCGAGCGGCTTCAAGCCGGACCTGTCGGGCGGGTACCAGCTGTTTTACCCCGGCATGAACGAAATCCCCAATGTCGGGCAAACGTGGTGGAGGTCCCCGGATTGGGCCGGGGGGGTCACGTGGAACGATTATTGGGGCTGGCAGGACCCCGATGCGGTGAGAAACCTGTATCGCGGCGCGTCCGGGCCGGTCTCGGACGAGCAGTTTTACGGGTGGAATTTCACGCCGCAGACCGAGTATGATTGGCGGCACTACTACCCGGACTACAAGACCGACCAGGAATGGCGGGACAGCGGATACGAATGGGATGAGTCCAACCGACAATGGATAAATGCTCCGGGGCCTCTTTACATCGGGGCCGGAGGGCCGAATACGGGAAACCAGGGGGGAACGACAATGGGCGACTGGGATCAATACTCGGACTTGGGCGGGTTTCAAAATTACCCGTGGCAGTGGGGGCAGGCGTCAGACGTTTTCTCGCAGTTTGCCGGGGGACTCCCAACCGACGTTCCCTCTCAATGGCAAGACGCGACGACGCTGGCAACGCAAATGGGGGCGACGGGGATGCCGACAAGCTGGTCCCCGTGGTATCAGGCCGCCAAACAGCAGACGCAATACGACATCAATGACGCGATCAAGCAGGCTTCCGAGCAGGCCGGATTGGGCGGGACGCGCTGGTCGTCCGTCCTCGGAAGGACGGCCCAGGACATCTCGTCGCGGCGGATGGCGGAGTTGGGCCAGCAGTGGACGGCCCAAGAGCTTGGGGCCGAGGAGGCCGCGAGGGCGCGGCAACAGCAGGCCGTCAATCAACTGTATCAGTTGGGGTCCGGGACGGCCGGACTCACGGAGTCGGCCAAGGACCGGGGGATGACGGCCGCCGGGCAACTCGGCAATCTGGGGTCGATGTACGCGCAGTTGCCGATGACGGCGGCGCAGACGGCGATGGGCCTCGGTGGGCAGATGCAGGCCACGGGCCAAAGCACGCTGGACAAACTGTTCGGGTCGGCGATGCGGATGGCCCCGGAGAACAACCCGTGGCTCCAATACATCTACCAGATGGCGACGGGGCAGGGGACGCCGCAACAGTACACCCCCGGAGCCGGGACGCAACTTCTGTCCGGCATAACGAGCATTCTGCCGTTTCTGTTTCTGTTATAAGAGGAGGGTGAGATGAGTTTTTACAACCCATACATGAAGGGGCCGGATTTTGGGGCCGGGATTTCCGGGGCGGCGCAGAACATCATCCAGATGTTGCTGTTGAAGAAGTTCATGGGCGGCGGGCAGAAACCCTTGGCGCCGGGGATGCCGACACCGGGCGCACCGACCGGGCAGACCACCATGCCGCAAAACATGACCATGCAGATGCCCGGACAGGACGAATCTCAACTCCAGATGTTCTTGTCGTATCTGCGGTCGCAAGGGCTGTTGTAACCCGAGGAGGGCGAGATGGCTTATTACGGAGTGGGCGGGGGTCCGGCGGAATGGGCGTCCCATCAGGAGCAAATCCGCAACCAGCGAACCCAAAACATCATCAACATGATTATAAATCTCGCGGGCAAACAACGCGAGGAGGAATGGGCGCAACGGGAATGGGAGAACAAGCAGGGCGAGCAGGACTGGGCGAAGCGGTATCAAATGATGGGGCTTGGGTTGCGCGAGGCGGCGGAGTCTCGCCAAGCGGGGCGCGAGGAAAGGGCCGGGGAACAATGGGCGAAGGATTACGGTCTCCGGGAAAAGACCTATCAGCTCGGGCGGGACAGGCTGGCCGAGACCGTCGCGGCCAGGAAGGAGAAGGTGGGTCCGTCCGACGACAAGGTTGCCGCGCAACAGTTGGCTAATGACAGAAAGACATTGATGTTTCTTAACGGGCAGTATCAGAAGTCCCTGTCCGCGCTGGAGGCGAAATTCAGGCTAGCCCCGACCCTGAATGCCCGGACGGAAATCGAGAGGCAGATAAACAACATCAAGGCCGCGCAGGGGGAGGTTGGACGTCTCGGCGCGGAGTTGGCCTACGGGCCGTGGGATAATGATTTGCGGGCAAAAATCAAGGGTTTGTCCGATACCACTAGGGTTGCCAATCTCGGTGTTGGCGGCGAGGGATTCTTCAGGAAGGCCATGAAGGGGGAACTGCCACCGCAAGATATACCGCAAACCGCGCCCGCGCCGACCCCGCAGGTCGCCCCGCCCGCGTCCGACCGTCAGACCGGACAGCCCAGCCTCGACAGTCAGGCAGGGGCCGAGATTTTGACGCCGGAACTCCTGGAGCGGTATAAGAAGAAATTCCCCAAGTCGTCGTATGACGAGATTATCACGAAGTACAGAGCAAAATTCCCCGGCAAGGTGGACGAAGCCGCTATCGCGGCGTATCTTCGGGGCAAGAAAAAATGAACATCGCGGCCCCCAAGCCACAGAAGCCCGTCGCCTTGCCCGACATCGGCCTCGACGAGAGAGAACTTCCCGACATCGGTCTCGACGAGGAAGAACCCCAGGAGCGATGGGCCGCGCCGTGGGCCAAACGAAGGGAGCGCGGCGTAAAAGACAACGCCTCCCCGCTTTACGTGGCGGCCGCAAGCACATACGGACTCATTCGGAATTTCGTCGACACGGCACTCGGCGCCCCACTGAGGTTGGCGCAGAACGTCGCGCAGAAATTCAATCCCTATGCGACGGCCGCGCCGGAGGGGGCGCAACAACTCGATGTCATGCCGGAGATTCCGGAGGCCCCGCGAACCGGACATATCCTTCAACCGGCGATGGAGGCCGTCGGGCATTTCGGCGGCTTCGTCTCCGGGAAGGGCATACCGGGCAAGACGGGGAAGCTCGCAGGCGGCAAGGCTGGTCGGGCCATCGAGGCCGGCCTGGCGCGGGCAACCGGCAAGGTCGGCATCCCCCTGGCCGCCGGGAGGGTCGGCAGTGAAGTCGTCGCCCTCGGGACGATGAGTCTCTTGGCCGATGACAGCCCCGAGCTTGAGGATATGTTCAATCGGGCCGGGGGCGGGGCGTTGTTGGGGGCCGCGTTCGCCCTGCCGAAGCTCGTCCAACTCCCCAAGGTCGGGCCGCTCGTCAACCAGATCATCCGTCAATTTGGGACACGGGGGCTGGCTTATGCTGTGAGCCAATACGACCCGGAGACAATGAAGCGGATCGTCGGGTCCATCGAACAGGCCATCAAAACAAAGGGGATGATGGGGGCTGAGGAGTCCGACCAATTTGTCAATGATGTGTTCAACGAGGCGTTGTTCTCGTGGTTTTCATGGAAGCGGAAGCGCGGCGGGGTGACGGCGAACGATATTTTGCGGGTTCGCGAGGAAGCGAAGCGCGGCGGACTGAAGATCAAGGACGAGACGGCGCAATTCATGGAGAAGGTTGTTTCCGAGAGTCCGGTGGCGGAACAGCGAATCCCGCAAATCATCGGACCCGAAGGTCTGACGGTCAGACCGGACTTGATGGAGGTTGTGTCTGGGAAGAAGGCGATGCCGCCGACCGCCACCAAGGAAGTCGTCCCGGAGGCCAAACCAACGCCGCCGCCCACGGCGGCCGAACCGAAGCCGGTCACGTCCCCGGCTGTGTCGGACACGGCACCAAGAACCGTTTATCGGGGATATTCAAGCAAAGAACCTGGCGAGGCGGCATGGTGGTCAGAGGACCCGAAATATGCCCAATCGACAGCAGAGGCCCGAGTTGCCGCCAAGGGCGGAGAACCGATAGTGGAAGTTGCCCGGATTTCCCCGAAGAGGCCCCATGTAACGGAGAAGTTTGCAAGTGCCGCGTTAGAGTTAGAGGACGTGCCCCACAACGCCGATGTTATCAAAACGAAATCGGGGCGCGAATATTTTATCTTGGGTAAGGCGGACGATGTTATATCTGATCGGCGCATCCTCCGGTCGCCATCCACCACGGCCGCCGAAAAGGTCCTTCGGCAGTTGGAGGAGCGGACGGCGGCGGGGGACACGGCCTCGGTCGGGAAGTTGGAGAAGGCGATAGAGGGGATGGTTCGCGGCAAAAAAGTGAGCGACGTCGACCGGAGCCTGCTGATGGACGCCCTCAGCAAGTCTCGCGCCGCAAGAGCGGCCGCGCCAGAACAAGCCCCCGTTGCCGAGGCTCTCCCGGCCGACACGGTGACCCCAAAGGAAGCCGCCGACAGCGGGTTCAAGCGCATCGGGGAAAGCCGGGAAAAGTTGATGAACCCGGCCGAGCAGAAGCGGTGGCTTGAGGAAAAAGTCCGGGCCGCCAAGGAAAAGGCCGTTGATGACATCCCCATAGACAGATACGACGAGTGGATTGCCGACGCCAAAAACAAGGTTCTGTTTGATGTTCCGGGGGACGGACAGTTTTTGGTTTACAACACCAAGCGGGCGATGGGGTTGTTCGAGGAAGCTGTCAAGAAATGGCCGACAACTCGACTAACGCCGGGACGACCGTCGCTTCCGTCCAAGGCCCGCGTCCCCATAGACGCGCCGTATCTCGGTGGGGGTTATGAAAACATGGGTCCCGGAAGGTTCCACTCCTTGGAACAGATACGAAGAAGCGGGACGCCGACGCTGGAAATAAAAAGGGCCGAGGGCGATTATTTAAGCGATGGGTCTTACCTTGTCAAGAAGGCGGACATCGGCAAGAGCAAGGTGAAATCCGCAGTCCCCGAAATCGGTAGTATGCGGGGGAAGGCCGGGGAAATATTTGCCGACGCCGCTAAGGGGGCGAGGGCGGAACTCCGACCCGACACGATCGAGTCCGGCGACAAAAAGCACGCCAACCTGATATTCAAAAACGCCGAGACGGGGCAAGACATCACCTTCAACTCCGCTTTATTCGGTGACGTGATGACGGCGGTCGGCGGGGACCGGGTCATGGGGTCAACCCCGGACAAGGCGGCGGTGATATATCGCGGCGACAAGCCCGTTGCCGTCATCATGCCCTTGAGCAAGGTGTCCAGAAAAGGTGCGGCCATCAACCAGCCGGAGCCAAGAAAGACCGACCTTCCGGCGGTCAAAGACATCAAGGACGCGCTCCCCAAGGTTCGCGGCGAGGAACCCGAGGGCGGCATAACCATGAGCGTCGGTTTGCCGGTCGAGCAGGCCGCCCGTGGACTCCGCAAGTCGCTCGACGCGGCGGACAGGTATTTTGAAAAGACCCTCGGCATCGCGCCGGACGCATCATCGGCGGAGGCCAGCGCGGCCATTGTCAGAAAGGCCACCGAAAGCCGCGAGAAAATGTGGGTCCCGCTCTACAAGGCGGAAACGAATCTTCGCCGGATGGGGGCGGCCGGAAACGGACTGGCGGATGCGGCCATCAACAGCATCAAGGACCACACCCAACTTTCCCAGAGGGCGCACCTTGTTTACAAGGAAGCCCACGCGCTTATGAGAAAGTCCGTGCGACCGAACATCCTCCAGAAAACCGCCCTTCGGCGGCAGACGGACGGCAGAATTGTCGAGCGGCTTGACGCCCTCATCGAGGGGAGAATAAAACCGGCAAACGTCCACGAAAAAGCGGCCGTGGACATCATGCGGGGGCTGACAAAAAAGTATGCCGACTTAGCCAAAGAAGCCGGGGTCAAGGGGTCCGACGGCGATGAATGGGTCGGCCTCGGAGAAACATACGTTCCCAGGGCATACAAGAATCTCTGGGCGTTTCTGAAAGACCCGAAGTTCTCCCATTTCAAGGATGCCATCATCGAGGAGATTGCCAAGGAAAAGTTCGGCCACGAGAAAGACCCCGTGCGGGCGATGGAACAGGCCAGAAATTACTTCAGCAACGCCAGGGCGGACATGAAATCCAGGCCATACGGACACCTGGAATCCCCCCGGTTGTTGAGCGATGCGGCGCTGGCCCGGCTCTTGGAGAAGTGGAGCAAGCTCCATCCGGGAGAGCCGTTCCCGCTGGAACCGCGCCATGGTTCGGACGTGTGGATTGAATATCTCGACCGGGCGGCCGAACGAATCTCATGGATTAAAAACTTCGGCAACGACGCCCACTTCAAGGGTGAGCAGGTCCCGCAAAAAGTCGCGGATGCCCTCACCAACATGGAGAATCCGAATAATCAGGCGTATGTCAAGAATTTGTTTAGGAATATCGCCCGGCCGCCGGTTGCGCCGGCTATAGATAAAGCCCTGAGATACATTCGGCAGGGGCAAATCATCAAGCTGACGTTTGCCGGGATTCCGAACCTCACGCAGTTTTTGACGAACTCCGTGACGACCCAACCGGCCGCGACGATTCCCGAGACGCTGTGGCGGACGCTCAAGGTTCCCTTTGACAAAGCGGCGCGGGCGGCGTTCGCGGCCACGGGCGCGGCCCCGCACCTTGAGGCCGGAAAGTTCGCCCATGTCACGTCCCAACGCGGCGTCGACACGATGACAAGATACTTCCTCAAGGGCGTCGGGTTCACGGGAACCGAGTTGTTCAACGCCCTGTGGTCGGCCATGGCCGGGCGGGCGACCGCTAAACATTACGGGAAGAAGCTCGCCGAACACGGGGACAAGGCGTGGCGTGCCCCGGCATGGCGTGATCAGTTGCGGCGGCTCGGCTTCACGGACGCCAAGATAGACGCGCTCATCAAAAGCGGGGCCTGGGACACGGTGGACGCCCAGGCCATCGCCGACGCGGGGTTCCATGCCCGTCGCCTGACGCAATTCGCGGCCGATGCCTTCGCAAAGCCCGCCTCGTGGACACATCCCATCATGCAAACGCTCGTACAGTTCAAAAACTTTGCCTACAACCAGACGGCCTTCATTTACCGGGACGGCCTCAAGGAGGTCGCTAAGTTTGTGGTGTCGGGGGGCCGGGAGGGGATGCCGACAAATCTGGCGAAGATGATGGTGATGATTCCGCTGGCGGGGTATTTCGTCACGGAGGCCAAGGACCAAATTTACAAGATGTTTGGCCTGGACCTGTATTCGTCCCTGATAGAGGGAAAACCTTTGCCGGCGAAAATGGCGTTTTGGGCGGCAAATGCGGGGGCGCTTGGGATCGCGCTCGACGCCATTCTAGCAACCAGACGCGGGGTCAAGGGGGCGGTTGGATTTTTAGGCGGCCCGACGGCATCGGACATCGCCGGGCTCTGGGAACTCGCCAGCACGGCCGCCGCCGACGCATCCAAATCCTTCGAGGACAAAGACCTGAAATGGATAGCCCATCGCCGCAAATCCCTGGTCCATGCCCTGGCGAAGTGGGGGGCGTCGCTCAACCCGTTGGCGCGGATTACCGTAGCCAAGTTCTCCAAGGGATACAGCGAGCTTCGGACGGCCGCCCAATGGAACAGCTTTGTCGCCGAGCAGGTCGCCAACTACAAGCGGCGATACATGACCGTCTCGCCGGAGGTCGCCGAGCAGGAATGGCGCGTTTTCGAGGAGACCGTCATGCCGGAATACTACGACAAGTTCGAGAAATGGATCGCCCGCCCGACCCACGATGAAATCGTCAAGTGGTGGGAAGAGGCCGGGAAGCATCCGTCCGAGAGAATCAAGATGCGGGGGAGACGATGAAGAAACCATTGATTTACGTTGTCGCCGCCGTGGCCGTGTTCTTCGCGGCCAGGGCCGGGTTCCGGGCCTGGGACATCTATGACTCGCGGTCGGTGGCCCTGGGCGCGTATCAGGCCGCCGCCAAGGTCGCCAAGGCCCGCGAGAAGGTCCACCTCGCGGAAATCCGCCGTCACGAGGCGGCCATAAAGGCCCAAACAGCGGCCGTCGCCAAGGCCGAGGCCGAGGCGTTGAAGGGGAAACTTACGGCGGCCGCCCTGAAAGAAGACCTGAAGGTCATTGAGACGGCCCTGACTGCGGCCAAGACGGACGCGGAAAGGGTCGTAATTTTGACAAACGAGGTCAAAAAAATGGCCGACATCATCTCCGCCCAGGACGCCGTGATTGTCAATCTCGAACGGGCCGTCGACGGGTGGACGATAAAATACAACCACCAGGTCAAAATCTCGGAAGGGTATTTGGAGATGTGGAAGGCGGAGCGGGAGCGGGCCGACGCCTGCGACAGGCTCCAGAGGGTTTTGGCCCGTGATTTGCGGATAGCCCGGATGTCGGGCACGGTCAAGACGGGGGTGCTGGTTGCCACCGCCGGTGTCGCGGCGTATACTCTATTGAAGAAGTGAGGGGGCATGGACAAGCAGACTCTTGTGGCACTTGGGACGGCGGCCGCGCTCGTGGTCTTGGGCGCGTGGAACGTCTACAAATGGTGGCGGGAGTATTCTATGAGAAAAAAATACAAGCTCGGCCCGAATCCGGAACGTTGTGACAATCACGAGCAGAGAATCCGCGCCGTGGAAGAGTGCGTCTCCGGCGTCAAGGTGGACCTGGGGGTAATCAAGACAGACATCGGTTGGATTAAGCGCCACCTGGAGGGAGGGCCGCGATGAAATTCCAATGGCGGCGGTATTTTCTGTCGTTTATCGGGGAGGCCATCTTCAACCCGGACTACCACGGATACCACGGGGGGCGCGTCGAGGTCTACGACGAGCGCAAGGACTCTCCGTATGCCATAGAGGAGATGCGGTATTTCACCCGCGACCCGGCGTTCAACAAATTCCGGAACGAGTGGGACTTCCGGAACGTTTCCCGGCGGCGGTTGGACAAAATCAGGAAAACGTTATGGGAGAAATTTTACGAAGATGTCACTTGAGAAGCGCACGAGGCGGGAACTCATCGCGGAATGGCGGGAAAAGAATCTCCAAGAACTTGATGAAAACTTGAGGGTCTGGAAGTCCATCCGGGACGACCCCGAATCGTCCGACAAGGACCGCATCGAGGCCGCCAAAAGCATCGCCCGGCAGATGGGGGCGTTGTCCCCCGACCGGGAATCGGCGGCCAAGGGGGGCAAGGCCCAGACGTTTGACGTCCCCGAAAAGCCCGCCCTGAGGCCCGACCACGCCTCGGAAATAGACGAACTCCTGCGTTCAATTAAATGAATTTCGACAGACAAGCCATCCTTCGGGAATGGTACCGCCGCCTCCCGGAGAGCGACCGGGCGGAGTGGCTGGCCCACCGGAGGGCCTGCGACAAGCGGCTTTTCTTTTTCATCAAGGAAGTCGGCGGGTATTCCCCCAAAAGCGGCGGGGACATCATCCCCGAAATCCACGGACCCATCTGCGACTCGTGGCAAGACCCCAGGGTTTTGCGGCAATTCGTCTTCATGCCGCGATTCTGGAGAAAGACGACCTGCCTGACCATCTGGGGGAACCTCTGGGAGTATCTGCGGAACCCCGAGGTCCGCATTTTGATCCCGTCCGAAAAACAGGACACGGCGGCCAAGTGGGTCCTGCAAATCGGAAACCAGGTTCTGCGGAACGCCCGGCTCCGCTGGCTCTACCCGGAACTCCAGCTTGTGGACGATTCATGGACGAAAACCCATCGCTGGTCAAGCCTGTACCTGGAGTTTCCCCGCGTGGGAATCTACCCGGAGGCGACAATCGAGTGCGTCGGCATCCGGGGGGCCTCGCAGGGCGGCCACTACGACATCATCTCCCCGGACGACTTGGTCGGCGAGAAGGGCATGGAGTCCGAGCTTGTCCGCCAAGACGCCGTCCGCTGGTTCAACAACATCGAGGAGCTTTTGATCCAGCCGTCGATGAACGCGGCCGACCCAAGCCGGATACACGGCACGGGGACCCATTGGAGTCCGGGGGACTTCGGGGAATACGTCCAAGAAAACTACGAGGAATACGTTTGGCACATTGTTCCGTGCCGAAAGACCATCGTCACCGGAAAAAAGCCCCACGTCGTCTATTTGAACAACCCGAATGTCGGCGAGGGGGAGTCGAATTTCCCGGCCGGGGGGACGACGGAACACTACGTCGCGATGGCGGCCAATCCGAACAAGGAAGTCGAG
>Ga0194125_10004333_pt1 | contig 22203 bp, 21 predicted proteins | sample TA2KigC250mmetaG_FD_148626 | JGI IMG/M metagenome (GOLD analysis project Ga0194125, IMG submission 148626) | Freshwater microbial communities from Lake Tanganyika, Tanzania - TA2015034 Kigoma Deep Cast 250m | ecosystem: Environmental > Aquatic > Freshwater > Lake | place: Tanzania: Lake...
TGACGTTGAATTGCTCGACCCGCTCGCCCAGTCGCTCCAGAAAACGTTCGTAATCGGCATCGTCCCGGAACAATCGCTTCTCGAATGGCCAACTGGCGCTGCCAACGGCAGCATCCCCAACCATCCGACTTGTGACGTGGTATATCGCCCCGGGAAACTCCACTCGCAGTTGTCTTGCCATGTTGACCACGCCTCCTTAGCGTGGCCCGCAAGATCGCACAGCTATTCCCCGCTTGTACAGTGTATTGTGAAGGGCTGACCCCCTATGCCGACCCCCTATGCCACGGCGCTTTGTGACACCGACTCTGCGACTGGCGAAACACTCGTCTCGGCACAGCATGCTCCAGCGGGTTTGCCGCCACATACGCAACGGGTAGTGCATCGAGGCAAGGGTTACCTGTGCGCTCCCGCGCGCTGACTGCCCGGACACAGAGGCCCGTGGCCATCCATGGTCGGGAAGAATGGTGGCGGCGCAGGGATTCGAACCCCGGACCAAAGGCTTATGAGTCCTCTGCTCTACCGACTGAGCTACGCCGCCAGGAGATATGCCCGGAGAAAGCTAGGGAATGACTCCTACCGTGTCAATCGCGGACTCGCGCCGGCTCTTTGCCGCGCAGGGAGAATTCGCACCCGCAGTAGTCCTGCCTGTAAAGGCCCAGCTCTCTCGCCAACGCAATGCTTTTCCGGAACCCGTCCCGCTTCTTGAAGTCGGTCTCAAGAAAACCGCCGAAGCCCGTTCCAGCCCTGAATATGGCTGAGGAGTTCTTGTGCGGGCTGACGGACAGGGTGGTGGTGAAGGCGTCAAACCCGTGCCCGGCCGCAAACCGGGCCGCGCGCGCCAGGTTGTATGCGAAACACCTTTCGCACCGGGCCCCGCCCTCCGGCTCCCGTTCGAAACCCGCAACCGCGCGCAGCCACCCGGCATGGTCATGGGCATCCTCCACAAGCGGCGCCCCGCAGGCAACGGCAAGTTTCCTCGCTTCGCCAAGCCGCCTCTCGTACTCCTCAGGCGGCGAGATGTTCGAGTTCGAAAAGAACAGGGTGACTTCCCAGTCCTCGCTCATGGTCTTCGCCGCGTGGGCCGCACACGGCGCGCAGCAGACATGCAGGAGAAGCCGCGGCTTCTTCATCCGCCGCCTCCGCCGCGCAAATCTCCCTGCCGAACACCTCGTTCGTTCATCAGCCTGATCACCCTGTCGCGGAACTGACCCTTTGAAAGACGCCAGCGGGGAGCTATCAGCCGGTCCGGCGCGGTGTCGGTGTTGATCCGCATGATCGCCGCGTCCGGCGGCATCCGTCGTATGAACTCGATCACCGCCTCGGCATGCCCGGCCTCGTCCGGCAGATGGAACGGCGCTTTCCCGTACAGGCCCGCAAGCGCCGTCCCGCGCAGGATGTGCAGGTTGTGAATCTTGATGCCGGAAACCGGGAGCGGGGACAGCGCCTCGGCCGTGGCAACCCAGTCGTCGCGCGTCTCGCCCGGCAGGCCCACGATCACGTGAACCGCAACGCGAAGTCCCGCCGCGGCGGCACGCTCGATCGCGCGCCGCGAACATGCCCAGTCGTGCCCCCGCGATATGGCGGCCAGCGTCCTGTCATGCGCCGTCTGCACCCCAAGCTCAACCCAGATATCAGCGCGTTCTTTCAGTTCCGCCAGGTCCTCGACGGCGTCAGGCCCAAGACAGTCCGGCCGCGTCGCCACGCTGAACGCGGTGAACGGGAACGCGCCAAGGACCAGGTCGTAAACGGCCCTGCGCTCGTCCCTGCCCGCGTTTGTTCCGCTGAAGGCCTGCAGATAGGCCATAAACCGTTCGGCCCCGTACCTGCCCCGCGCGAACCCGATCCCTTCCCGTACCTGGTCCTCTATCCCGGCCGAGCGCGCAACAGGGGAACGCGCTCCGGTCTCATCACAGAACGCGCACCCGCCGGACCCGTCCGCGCTCCTGTTGGGACAGGTGAAGCCGGCGTCCACCGCGACTCGATAGACCGGCCCGCCATAGGCGCGGATGCAGAAATCCCGGAAACTCAGGAAAGGCGCTTTCACGGGCGTGAGAGTATCACCCGCGGGACGCGGGGACCAGCCGCCGACGCTTTTCAGACACGTACTGCAAGGATTTCCAGAATCGAATCCGTCCGGTCCATGCCGCCTTCGGCCGGGACAGCGCCCCCGGCAAGCTCCCTCAATGCGTCAAGCTGGCATGTGAGCATGTCGAGGTCATCGCCGATGCGCAGCATGCAGTCCCTGTGCTCTTCGGACCGGGCGCCGCTGCCGTGTTTCCGCAGGTGTTCGATGGCGACTTCAAGCTGCGTCCCCGCCGAGAGTATGGACTCGCGCACCGCAGACATGATTTCCGAAGGTCCTTCGCCCGGCGACTGCACGTCTGCCAAAGGCGTCGAGATCAGCAGCAGACGACGCGACCGCCCGGGCCCGTTAACCGGAAGAATTCTTCCTTTCATGACGGTGTCCAGCCCCATCCCTTTGAGCGGAATATGCACAACCGAGGAACAACCGGTGCGTGTCGCCTCTCCCAGTGCGAATTGCAGGGCCGCGTCCTCGCCTCCGGCCAGTTCAAAGATCGACTTGCCAAGAACGCCCTCAGCGCCGATGTACGACGGCAAACGCCTGACATCCACCACGCAACCGTTCTGCTGCAGTTCAATCACAACTTCCGGCTCCGTTGCGCCACCGCCGCTCGGCGGACTGTCAAGGAGTTCGCTCACCGGAACGCCGAGGTACTCCGAAAGCCGTTCAAGATTGCCAAGCCCGGGAAAGCGTACGCTCTTTTCCCATGCACAAACAACAGACTGAGAAACCCCAAGGTGCATCGCAACCGCTTTGAGCGGGAGGTACGCCGCTTCGCGCCAGTTCCTGAGAACGACGGCCAGCGCGCGCGGCTTCTGCGCCGCCCAATCGGACGTTGTTGGTTGCTCTGCCATACAAATCGCATCCGGCTCGCCGTCCGCGCTTGAGCCGCGGGTGAACCGTTGGGCATACTATGCCCCAGGGGGCAGCCCTGACTCTATTGGGCGAATCACTGACACTGTCTTAATCCTGATTCCTACACCGGGCGCGACGCGTGCCCGGTTCGATGAAATGAAGACTGAACCTGAGAACGCGGCGTCAGCCGTCGGCCTTGTGCTGGACGGACGGTACAGGAACCACCAGCCCGGCCGATGGCATCCGGAAAGGCCGGCAAGATACGATGCCGCCGCGAACGGCGCTGTGTCGGCGCTCCCGGCGGAACTCGCAGTGACGATAGCGCCGCGGCCTGCAGCGATCGAAGACATCCGGCTCGTGCATGACCCGGCCTACGTGGACCTCGCCCGCGGCGAGATACTCGCCGGTTGCGGGTCATTGAGCACCGGCGACACCGAGACCTGCGAGCAGACATACGATACGGCGCTGCTCGCCGCCGGGGGTGTTCTCTCCGCGGTGGATGCGGTGATGTCCGCGCGGGTCCGGACGGCGTTCTGCCCGGTTCGCCCGCCCGGACACCATGCATCGCCGGCGCGGGGGATGGGTTTCTGCGTGTTCAACAACGTCGCGGTCGCGGCGCGCCATCTTCAGCGGAGGCACGGCCTCCGGCGCGTACTCATCGTTGACTGGGATGTCCACCACGGCAACGGCACCCAGGACTCGTTCTGCGATGACCCCGACGTGCTCTTCTTCAGCACACACCAGTGGCCGCATTACCCGGGCACCGGCGCCGCGCGCGAGCAGGGCACGGGCGCAGGCAAGGGCGCAACCATAAACTGCCCGCTGCCGGGCGGCGCCGGCATGGCCGAAGTCGAAAGCGCGTTCCTGCACGCGCTCATTCCGGCAGCGAAACGGTTCAAGCCGGAATTCGTGCTCGTTTCGGCGGGATTCGATTCGATGGCAGGGGACCCGCTCGGCGGACTCAGACTCACCGCCCGCGACTTCGCCGCCCTTACGGGCATCGTTCTGGATATCGCCGCCGAAACAGCCGGCGGCCGTGTGGTATCAGTGCTGGAGGGCGGCTACAATCCAGGAGACTTGGAGTCGGCTGTCCGCGAACACGTGCGCGCGCTTGCCGGCCTGCCGTTTCAGTCCGGGCCGCCCAGGAAACCGCCGGCTGCGTCAAGCAGAGCAGCGGGGTCATTGAACGGCACAACCGGCGCCGGCAGGCTGCGCCGGAACCAGACCCCGTAAGGCTTGGAAAGCACGCGCCTGTCGGCGATGACGACGATGCCGCGGTCGCCCCGGTGCCGGATGAGGCGCCCGAACCCCTGCCTGAGACGTATCACGGCATTCGGCAGCGTGTAGGTGTTGAACGGGTCACGCCCCTCCTCGCGAATCCGTTCGCACCGCGCTTCGGTCACGGGATCGGTCACCACGGCGAACGGAAGCCTCGCCACAACAAGGCAGGACAGCGCCTCGCCGACAACGTCTATCCCTTCCCAGAACGAGTGTGTCCCGAGCAGCACGAGCCTGTTCCCGTTTCGCAGGCGCTCCAGAAGGTGCTCTCGTGAGCCCGACTCGCCCTGCGCGAGAACGCCTATTCCCTTCCCCGCCAGCTTCTCCCTCAACTGCGCGCCGACGCGCCGCAGCATGTCGTAGCTTGTGAACAGGCCGAGCGCCCTGCCGTTCGTGCGCTCGAACAGGTCGGAAAGGAAGCAGGCCAACGCGTCCGCGTAATCGCCGCCCGCGCCGGGCTCCGGCAGGAAGACCGGCACCCCGATGCGGCATTGGTTCACAAAATCGAACGGACTCCCGACGCACAGTTCCTCAGTCTTGCCTTCCTCGCCGTCCTCCAGTCCGAGGCGCCGCCTCATGAACGCAGTTGATCCTGCCACGGTCAGTGTGGCGGAGCAGAAAACGATGGTGTCCTTCTCCGCGTAGAGCGATTTCTTCAGCCTTTCGCCGACGTCTATCGGCGCCGCCATTGCCCTCGCCCCGCCCTGCCGCGGCGCACATTTCTCAAGCCAGAAGACGAAGTCGGCGGCTTCGGCATCGAGTACGAATGCCAGGTCGTCGGCAAACTGGTTCATCCCGGCGGAAACGGCCGACAGCTCGTGGCACAGCTCGGCATGGAGCGGCAGGCGCCCTTCGCAGGCGGCTCTCAACGAGGCGGCCAGTGCGCCCGCCGCCCCGGCCACGGCGCGCAACGCCGTGTCCAGCCTGAACGCCGCGTCGGATGCCGGACTCAGGTCGCCGAGCAAGCGGTCGCCGGGCCTCAGCCGCAGCGGATCCCCTTTGCCGGCCGGCATCGCTTCGGCAAGCGCGGAGAAGAACAACGGCGCCGCCAGTTCCAGCGAGGCCGCGGACTTGTCGAGTCCGTCCAGTCCCTTCAACGATGCGGGGTCCGTGCGCGCCTGCTCGCCGAAAGCGCCGGACTGAAGCGCGTTCCTGACCGCCGAGACAAGCCCGCGCGTGCGCCTGCCGCGACCGTGTTTCACGCGCCTGGTGAGGAAATGAAGACGCGGGAGCGACACCTCCGTCGAGAAGTGCCGGGTCGCCGCTTCCTCGATGTTGTGGGCCTCGTCGAGAATCACGTGCCGGTGCGGAGGCAGGGCCGGACTCTTGTCCCCCAACCCGGATTCGGCGAAAAGAAGGGAATGGTTCGCCACAACCACATCCGCGCCGAGCGCCTTGGCCCTGGCTCTCCAGAGAAAGCAGCGGTGCAGATGCGGACAGTTGAAGCCGAGGCATTCATCACCCGGACAGGTGACGTCTCCGAGCAAACCGGTTCCGGCCCGCCATGACAAAGCAGGACACTCCGCAACATCACCCGTCGCGCTCGACGCCGCCCACGCCGCCACGGAGACAAACGCAAGGCGCTCGTCCGCTTCCATTTCGCCGCCGGCGGCGGCGCGGAGCAGCTTGCGGACACACAGGTAGTTCGTGCGCCCCTTTATCAGCGCCGCCTCGAACGGCACGCCGAGGATGCGGCGCACAAGCGGCAGATCGTGCCCTATAAGCTGGGACTGGAGATTGCGCGTGCTTGTGCTGACGATTACCGGGGCCTTGTTCTCCACCGCGTACCGGGCCGCCGGCAGAAGATAGGCTATGGTCTTGCCCGTTCCGGTGCCGGCCTCCAGCAGAAGCCGGCGACGGTTGTTGAAAGCCGAGGCGACCGCCTTCGCAACCGCAACCTGTTGCTCGCGCCGTTCGTAACCGGCCAGCAGCCGCGAACACTCGCCGCCCGCTTCAAGCAGCGACGCCACGGCATCAGGGTCAACCGGTTTCCCGCCGGGCTCCTCCCGCCGGCGCGGCCGCTGCTGGATGTTCTCACGAAACAGGGATTCGAGCTGCATGCGGCGCACGGCCGGAACACGCCCGACTGCTTCATCCTTCGCCCGCGCGAGAAAGCTCCTCAAACCGGAATGGCGGGCCCCGCGCAGCAGCCGCAAGCCGAGATCAAGCACCGGAAGCGGCACGTCGTGACAAAGTTCCTCCGCCCTGTCCATGACAGCCAGGAGAAACCCGGCCGGATCTGCGCCGCCCGGCCGGAGGTCCACACCGAGCGCTTCGGCGGCGGCTTCCGCGGAGCAGACATGTTTGGCGGGACAGACGATCGAGGCAATGTCCTGGATATCAACGGTATCGAAACCCCACTCACCGCACCCGTCCGCTCCGCGCACGAGCGCCGCGAAGCATCCGGCGTCCTCAACCACGCAAAGTGTGCCGGCCGGCAAGGCGGCAGCGGCTTCAGCAAGCGCCGACCGGACGCCGCCGGTTTCCCGCCCTGCTTCGAAGCGCAGAACCCTTGTTTCACCCCCGGCCCGCAACGCCAGGCAGACGGCGGACGCGCCGCCGGCCTGCCCGTGGTCGAGGGCGACGGCGGCGACAGGTTCGGCAAGAGGTTCCGGGTTCATGGCGCGCGCAGTTTCCGCGCGAATGGAGTCATTCGTCAAGTGCGGCGGTTCACCAGTCAAGCGTCATGCCGTCATACGAGAGCGAGATGCCGTCCGGCAGCAGCCGATTGGTCTCCTCGTGATCAAGGTCGTGGCACATGTGGATCAGGAAAGACTTCCCGGCCCCGATCCGCCGCAGGACCTCCAAGCTCTCATCAACGGTGAAATGCGACATGTGCGGAGGGTGAACCCTCAGCGCGTCGAGCACCATCACGTCCACACCGCGAAGCCGCTCGATGACGGCATCTGACATCTCCACGCAGTCGGGAACATACCCGATCGACCGGCCCTCTTCGGAGACAAGGTAGCCGACCGTCGGCCGGCCGCGCGGGTCATGCCGGACCGGCAGCGGTTCAACGCGGAAGGCCCCCACCTCGAACGGGCCTTCCACCCCGACGAACTCTATCAACGGCCTGTACACGCCCGGCTCTTCCTCGGTGGAAATGTAGTCAAACACGCGCCGCAGGTGCTCGACGGTGGCCGGCGGGGCAAAGGCCGGAATAACCTCCCCCTGCATCGTGTTGAACCGCCGGATATCGTCGAACCCGAAAATGTGATCGGCATGAGCGTGCGTGAAGAGCACCGCGTCCACGCGCTCGATGCCGTATTCAAGAGCCTGGTCCCGGAAATCCGGCGGCGTGTCCACGACAAGATGCGTGCCGCCGGCGGAAAGGTAGAGGCTGGTCCGCCGCCTGCGGTTCTTCGGGTCGGACGACCTGCAGACCGCGCAGGCGCATCCGATAACGGGCACTCCGGCCGAAGTGCCGGTTCCAAGGAAGACCGCTTTCATATGAAGACTTTTCGCCGAAATCGCATCCGAGGACAACGAGAATAGTCCGCGCTATCCCTTCACCACCGCGAGCGGCTGCAGCCTTACTTCCCGGGCGACGAGGTCGGTCTGCGCGGACATCACATCCTCGATGTTCTTGTAGGCCTGCGGAGCTTCGCTCAGGTCCGGCTTCCCGCGCCGGTCACGGCCCCAGCGCCCGAACACAACGCCTTCCATCGCGCGGTCGCATTCCGCCGTGTTCAGCCGCCTGTTCGCCTCGTTCCTGCCCATGCAGCGGCCGGCGCCGTGCGAGCTGGATTCGAATGAAGCCGGGTTGCCCAGCCCGCGCACGATGTACGAGGAAGTCCCCATTGAGCCGGGGATCACTCCCGTTTCACCGGCGCGCGCGGAGGTGGCGCCCTTTCTGTGAACGACAACCTCGCGCCCGAAGTGCCGCTCGCGGCGGCAGTAGTTGTGGTGAACGTTGAGCCTGCGCGCGGCGCTGCCCCCGAACCGCTCGAAGAACGCTGACGCCACACGCTCGATGATCAGTTCACGGTTGCGCCGCGCGAAGGCCAACGCAAATTCCATCGCTTCGATGTACTCGGCCGCAAGATCGGTATCGAGCGGCAGGAATGCGAGGTCGTGCGAGGGAAGCTCCGCGCGGTGGGATGCGCACCATTTTCTCGCGCATTCGTGATAGTGCTCCGCTATCTTCAGCCCGAAATTGCGGCTGCCGCTGTGCACCATCAGCCAGATGCGCCCGGCGTCCGAGGCCTGCACCTCGATGAAATGATTGCCGCCGCCGAGTGTCCCGAGCTGCCGGCCGGCCGCATCCGCCTCGCGCGCCACCGGCGGGCTGCGCATCGGCGCGCTGTCCCATCCGTCCCATTGCTGGCGGGCGCGGTGATGCTGGAAGCCGACCGGCACCGTGCGGCGGATGTCGCCCAACAGCTCCGCCAGCCCGGCGCGGTCGGCTCTCTCAGCCGGGAAATCCGTTTCGATCGCGGCCACTCCGCACCCGATGTCGACACCGACCGCATTGGGGATCACCGCGCGCTCGCATGCGATCACCCCGCCGATCGGCATGCCGTAGCCGACGTGACAGTCTGGCATCAACGCAACGTGATGAAAGGTCTCGGAATGGTTCGCCAGGTTCACCGCCTGAATCAGCGAGGGACCGTCCACCTCGCCGCACCAGGACAGGATCGGTATCCGGTTGTCGGTGTTTTCCCAGTACATGCTGTTCTCGTCACCCCCAAGCCCTCTTGCGCCTTCTCGTTTTGCATTGAAGGATGCAGCGCTTGTCGCTAATAGATTAGCCCGTGAAAATGAAGAAGTCATTGAGATACCGGGAGTTGACGGCCGATGTGCGGCGCGTGGTGGTGAAGATCGGAAGCCGTGTTCTTGTGACAAGATCAGGCCGCCCCGATATCCGCCGCATGCGCGCGCTGATTGACGACATGTCCGCGCTGCGGCAGGACGGGAAAGAGCTTGCCGTCATCACGTCCGGCGCAATCGCCGCAGGCACCGAGGCGCTCGGCATGTCTTCAAGACCCACGGCGCTGCCGGAACTGCAGATGGCGGCGGCGGTCGGTCAGTGCCGGCTGATGTCAAAATACAGCGAACTGTTCCTCAGGCGGAACCTGAAGGTGGGCCAGGTGCTCCTCACGCACGCCGACTTTCAGCACAAGATCCGGTTGAACAACGCGCGCCGCACGCTCGACAGTCTCCTGCGGCACGGCGTCGTGCCGGTCATCAACGAGAATGACGTGGTGGCCGATGAAGAGATCAAGGCCGATCTTGCGCTCGGGGACAATGACCTTCTTGCCGCGCTGGTCGTGAAGATGATCAGGGCGGATATGCTGATTATTCTTTCGACGGTAGACGGGCTGCGTGCGCCCGACGCGCGCGGGCGTACGCGCCGGGTTACCTACGTGGAAACCATCAACCGCGCCGTAATGCGGCTTGTCTCGCCGCACAAGGCGGGCGGCCTCTCGAAGGGCGGAATGGGGTCCAAACTTCGCGCGGCCCAGATGGCATCGAAAGCCGGCTGCACCGTCGTCATCGCAAACGGCCGCACGGACGGCATTCTCTCCGCGGTCATGCGGGGAGAGGATGTCGGCACGCTGATACTTGCCGGGGCGGGCTGAGCGGGTCTTCTCTCTCCCGCGCCATGGAAGGAGCAGGAAATGTCTCTTCACGCTGAAATGCTCGCCGTCGGACAGGCGTCTCTTGAAGCATCCCGCCGTCTGGCCGTTCTGGGATCCCGCCGCAAGAACGCCATTCTGGAAGCCATGGCCGAAGCCGTCGAAACAAGCCGGAAGGCGATCGCGGAGGCGAACGCCGGCGACGTTCAAGCCGCGCGCGCCGCCGGCATGGCGCCGGCGCTTGTTGACAGGCTGACTCTCACGGACAAGCGGATTGACGCAATGATCGCGGGCATACGCGAGGTCGCGGCATTGAAGGACCCGGTGGGCCACAAAATCAGCAGGTGGATACGCCCGAACGGGCTCGAAATCGTCAAACGCCGCGTGCCGATCGGAGTAATCGCGATCATCTACGAGTCGCGCCCGAACGTGACGGCCGACACCGCGGCGCTCTGCATAAAGACGTCCAACGCGGTCATACTGCGCGGGGGCAAGGAAGCCATCAACTCCAACCGGGCAATCGCGGACGCGATGGCCGAAGGCGGCCGCAAAGGCGGGCTCCCGGAAAACGCGATCCAGCTCATCCGCACAACCGACCGCGAGGCCGTCCGCGAGCTGGTACGGCTGGACGGTATCGTGGACATGGTAATCCCGCGCGGCGGCGAGTCCCTGATTCGCGCCGTGGTCGAAAACGCCACTGTTCCGGTGCTGAAGCACTACAAGGGTATATGCGCGACGTACGTTGACGAGTCGGCCGACGTGGAAATGGCGCTGCGCATAGTGGAGAACGCGAAGTGCCAGCGGCCCGGAACCTGCAACGCCACCGAGACGCTCCTTGTGCACGAAGCCGCGGCGAAGGAATTTCTGCCGCGCATGGCGGCTGCACTCATGGCGCGCGGCGTTGAACTTCGCGGCGACGCGGCGGCCAGGGCGGTCGTGGCCGACATGAAGGCCGCAACTGACCGTGACTGGGACACGGAGTTCCTCGACATGGTCCTGGCCGTGGGCGTGGTGCCGTCGCTGGAAGCGGCAATCGCGCACATCAACCGCCACGGGTCGCACCACTCCGACGCGATCATCACGGAGTCGGAGAACGCCGCAAGGAGGTTCTGCGCGGAGATCGATTCGGCGGCCGTCTACGTCAACGCTTCAACACGTTTCACCGACGGCGGCGAATTCGGGATGGGCGCGGAAATAGGGATCAGCACCGACAAGCTGCACGCGCGCGGACCGATGGGGCTCGAGGAACTGACCACCTACAAGTACGTCGTCACCGGCAACGGCCAGGTGCGGACCTGAAACGGCAGCCTGCCTGAACGTGTGTAGAAGGACCGGACGCGGCGGAACGAACCGACTACTTGTCCAAAGGCGAAAGGACCGGCGGGTCGAAATCGGGCGATACCTTGCGGCCCGGTGAAACGGGCGGCGCCACCGGCTCGGGAATATCTCCATCCAGCGCCTTCAGCGCGGACTCGACGCTCGCCTCCGGGACCGGCTCGGGCACCGGCATCGGCACCGCCTCCGGAACCGGCATCACTTCGGCTTCCGTCCTGGGCGGGGGCAGCGGACCCTGTCCAAGGCGCCCATACCGCCCGTAGCGGCGGCGTTCCTCGTTCATATCCTTCAACTGCAGGCCGTACCGTTCGCCCAGAACGAGCCATTCCTCGGACTTGAACGAAAGCGTCTCGTTGAGAGTGTTGAACAGCCCAGCCAGGTCCATCGCGTCCACCCACTTCGCGGCAGACCCCCATGCGGGCGCTGTCTCAAGCAGCGACGGAATGCCGGCTATGTCGCGGACTATCACGGTTGCCGCACCGGATACGCCCAACCCGGCGTCGGCCTTGTACGCGGCATCGTCTATGCGCCGCCATTTTGCCTGCGGCTGCCATGCGTAGAGACTTGCTTCGCCTGTCTTTGCATCCACGTTATAGGCCACGACGCCAAGGCGGCGGATGCTAGCGACATCAAGCGCCATCTGCACCAGCTTGTAGCGCGAGGGAATGACGAGCACCGTGCCCGGCCCTTCGGCCAGCGCGGCTGCGGAAATTGCGGATACGGCAAAGACAAGCGCGGCGAAGAAACGCGAACACATGGCTGGACCCCCGGTTTAGTGTGGCCGGCCCTGTATTCCGACCGGCACTGGGACAATGATAGTCAGACCGGCCCTTCAGGATGTCAAACGATTATTTCCCGAGCGCTTTGCGGAACGCTGAAGTCAACATGGGAACGATCTTCAAGGCATCTCCGACGATTCCGTACGTGGCCACTTTGAAGATCGGCGCGTCCGCATCGCGGTTTATCGCCACGATCACATCGGACGAGGACATGCCGGCCAGGTGCTGTATCTGGCCGCTGATCCCGCAGGCGATGTAGATCTTCGGGCAGACCGTTTTGCCGGTCTGGCCGACCTGGTGCGAATACGGAATCCAGTCGGAATCCACCGCCGCGCGCGACGCGCCGACCGCGCCGCCAAGCACCCCGGCAAGTTCGGCCAGCACTGCAAAGTTCTCAGGCTTCTGCATGCCGCGCCCGCCGGAAACGATGATGTTCGCCTCCGCAATGCTCACCGTCGCGCCCTGTTCCGGCACCATCTTCAGACGTCGTGTGCGGGTCTTCAACAGCGCTTCGGCCACCGTCTGCGCCAGGACCTCGCCGGTCCGCGCGGCGTCCGATTCCGACTCCTTCATAACCTTGTGCCTGACCGTCGCCATCTGCGGACGGTTGTTGGGCGTGATGATCGTGGCCATGATGTTGCCGCCGAATGCCGGGCGGGTCTGGAGCAGGTTGCCTGTCTCCGGATCTATCGCCAGCCCCGTGCAATCCGCGGTAAGGCCGGCATTCGTGGCGACCGCCACGCGCGAGATGAGACTCCGTCCTATCGTGGTGGCGCCGCAGAGCACTATGTTCGGCTTGTGCCGCCTGACCATGTCGGTCAATACCGCCGCGTACGGTTCATCCTGGAAGTACTCCAGCTCGGGCCTGTCAGCCACGTAAACCTTGTCCGCGCCGCGCCTTATGAGTTCGTCCGACAGCGGCTTCGTGTTGGAGCCGAGCAGCACGGCGCAAAGCTTCATCTTCAGGCTGTCGGCCAGCTTCCTGCCTTCGCCCAGCAATTCATAGGTCACCGACTGGATCCGCCCCTCGCTCTGCTCGGCGAAGACCCAGACGTCCTTGTAGTCCGAAAAAGCGTCCGGCAGAGCCGCGGCGGCTTTCGGCGCCATCTCTATCGCGTCGAACTTGCAGGCTTCCACGCAGGCGCCGCACAGCGTGCACTTGGTGAGATCTATCACCGCCACCCTGCTCTCGCCGACCGTTATCGCGCCAAACGGGCAAGCCTTCACGCACAGCCGGCAGCCAACACACTTGTCATCAATGACTTTGATCGGTTCTTGCGTCATATCCTGGTTCCTCACGATGCGGCGCCGACAACCGTTTCCTTTAGGACTTCAACGAGCCTGGCTGTCACCTGTTCCGGCTCACCGGCGAGCATCTGCCCGCCGCCGCGCGGGGGCGGCGTGAATATCTTGACCACCTTCGTTGGCGAACCGTTGAGCCCGAGGCGGGCCGGGTCGGCCCCCAGGTCCGCGGCTTTCCAGGAAGTTATCTGCGCCTTCTTCGCGGCCATCTTGCCCCGAAGCGACGGCAGACGCGGTTCATTGATCTCCTTCACCACGGTCAGGAGACACGGCACGGACGATTCAATCACCTCGTGCCCGTCCTCAAGCAGGCGCTCGGCCACGATCCTCTTGTCGTCAATTTCGTCTATGCGCCGGACATAAGTAATCTGCGGCAGATCAAGATGCGTCGCAATGCCCGGCCCGACCTGGGCGGTGTCGCCGTCGGAAGCCTGCTTCCCACAGATAATAACGCTCGCATCACCGATCTTCCTGATGGCCATGGACAACGTGTAACTTGTTGCCCACGTGTCGCTTCCGGCAAATGCGCGGTCGGAGACAAGGATTGCCTCGTCGGCGCCCATGGAGATCGCCTCGCGGAGCGCGGCTTCGGCCTGGGGTGGACCCATGGTGATGACGGTCACCTTGCCGCCGACCCGTTCGCGAAGACGGATGCCTTCCTCGATCGCATACACGTCGAAGGGATTGATGATCGAGGCAACACCCTCGCGCATGAGTGTGTTGGTCTTCGGATCAATCCTTACTTCCGTCGTGTCCGGAACCTGCTTGATACACACAACGAAATGCATTAGCCAACCCCCTCCACAGCCGGGCTATCCCGGCGGCTGAAGGGCGCAGAGTATATGCACCGGGGCAAACTCTGCAAGCCGGGAATGAGGGCGTTGACCGCCCGCCCGGACGGCCTGCGACGCGAAGCCCGATCTCCTTCCGTCCGTGTTGTTTCTGTCTCTTCCTATCGTGCGCCGACCCGTGTACCCTGACGCCATGCCGGCAACGGAAACTGCTGAACTGTCCGCGGAAGAGATCCGCGAGGCGCTGGCCGACGCCATGCGCGAGAACGGCGTTATCTGTCTCCCGCCAGCCGGCCGAAGCATGGGGCGGGCATTTGAACGGGTTGACGCCATTCTGGTTGAACCCGCGCCCGCAGCCCCGCTGCCGATCGGAACCGTGGTTGTCTTCGAAATGGCCGGTTCATGGGTGGCGCACCGCGTCGTGTGGAAACGGCGCGAGGCCGGAAGGACAGTCTACCTGACAAAAGGCGACGCCATGAGACGCGCAGACCCCGGCGCACGAACACATGCGGACCTTATCGGATGCGTCACAGCGATCGTGGCCGGCGGCGCCACGGTCCCTCTTGCCGCGCCCAGGGCCAGGTTGCGCGCCTTTCTCAGCCTGGCGCGGGCGCTGCCCGGCGCACTGCCGTTTTTCAGCCGGCGTCGGAGCTGATCCGCCGAATGCAGTATTCCACAACGGAACGGTCGGGCCTGAAGGCCAGCCTGTAGGACGGGACCGCCTGCGCCGTCCGGACAGCGTTGTCCAGCGCGGCGGCAGCGCCTTCGGGGTGATACAGCGGCGCAGCGCTGGCCGCAAGCAGCGCCGCCGCGGCTTCACCCTCATCAAGCGGACGCACACGGTTGCGCGTGGCCTGCGACAGATGAAACACCGCCGCCAGAGGCACTTCGCGCGAGTCCACATCCGGGTTCTTGCCGTGCCACGGCGCGGCAGAGGCGATGGCGCGGCCCCGGCGCGCAAACACGATGGCGCGGTCGTCATTCAGCAGGCGCGCGGCGGCGTTTTGCACCCAGAGGCCGGCTATCGTTGACTTGCCGATTTCAGACGGACCGCAGAAGACAAGTCCACGCCCTTCCAACTCAACCACGCTGGCATGCAGAACCAGCGCCCCGAGAAAGAAGAGCCTGTTGGAGAACACTATCCTGTCTGACAGCGACCCGGTGATTGCCGGCGCGGCCCCGCCCGGACCCGGGCCGCACGGAACGATGCGCCCATCCTCGAAACACGGGCCGGTTTCCGCCACCCGCCGCCACAGGCGCGTCCGAGGCATTTGAACGTCAATCAGGTTACGCCCGCCGCCGTCCACGCTGAGCCGCCATGCCGGGCTGTCCCACAGGAGCTTCTCCGTCCTTCCGCGCAACCGGCCGAGTGAAGGGACGAATTCATAGCGCGAGTTCACGCGACAGGCGACAGCCGAGAGGAAGGGCGATAGAGAAGGATCGGTCCGGCAGCTCTTCATTGCGCTCCGCAGCTCGGCGGCAAGCGGACCGATTCGCAGGTAGAGGAAACTCACGTCGGATCAGAGGGAAGGATCGTAGAAGAGCAGCCGGTTGCCGCGGCCGTCCACAACATACTCGCCTTCAACGCCGTTGCCCGGCTGTTCGAGCAGGTAGTTGCATGCAGCCATGGCGACAACACGCTTGTCTTCAAGACGTACTCGGGTCACGACCGGCCTCTCGTACTTCTTCTTCTGTGCTTCCATTCGCTATTCCCTCGTTCATGGCCGCGCCCGGCGGCTGCCGGGCGGCCTGCCCATCCAGTTGCAGTAGTAATCCAGTTTGGCCTCCGAAAGTCCAGCTTTGCCTCCCGCCAAACCGGGACAAGCCGGACAGGCGGCACGGACTCCACACACGGCACAGCGGGCCTTCTCCGGCAAACGCATGCGCCTCAGCCTTGCGACATGGGCCGGCCAGGCCGCCGGCCCCCTGTTGAGAAGCCTGAAGCCGCGCTGCCGCCACAGAGCGCACGGGTACAGGATCAACCTGCTGTCCATATGGAACGTCCTTACCCCCGCGCCGCATGTGAACAACCGGCCGTCTCCCGCGCATCCGCCGTCCCCGCAGCGCCCCGCCCCGCCCGCCAGGGCGGAAGCCTTCTTCGCGCCCAGTCTGTGCATGAGAGGCGTGTGTGAACCGTCCAGCCCTGGCGCGACGACCGGGTCATGTCTGAACGGCACCTTCATCCCGCGCGCCCAGCGCTTTGCCGATTCCAGTTCACACACGTTGCCGCGCAGCACGGGGTATTTGAGCGCAACCGGAAGACCCGCGGCCCGCAGGAGGCGAAACCCGTCCGCGAAACGCTGAAACGAACCGGGCACACGGGTGATGCCCTCATACACCTTCTCTGTCCGGCCATACATCGAGACCTCCACGCGGCGCGGCGGTCTCCTGCGCAGCACGCCGACGACCTTCTCATCAACAAGCGTCGCGTTGGTGAAGACGGTCACAATGAACCCGTGCTCAACCGCAAGGTTGTAGATCCGGGCAAATTCGGGGTGGAGCAACGGCTCGCCGCCGGTCAGGACAAGTCCAAGCACCCCCGCGTCGGATAGCTGGCGGAACGCCTTCCCGGCCCGTTCCGTGTTCAAGTCGCCGCACCGGCGCAAGCTCTCCCCGCGGGAGATATAGCAGTGCGCGCACCGCAGGTTGCATCGTTCGGTCAGATCGAGACTGCCGGCCACCGGCCAGACCGGCAAACCGGCCGGCGCAGGCGGCAGGGAACGGATGAATTCATCCGCGCCCATCTCGCGCAGCGCGCCTTTCTCCGGGCAGACGTCAGTCGCCATCCGGCTTCTTCTCCAGCAGTTTCGCTCCGACAAGCGCCGCAATCGTGTCCTTGACGTCCTTTGCGGCCTCCCCGCGTGAAACGGCGAACTCGCTTGTGATCCGTTCGACAATCTCCGCCGCGGACGCGCCGCGGCAGGCACACTCCCACACGACCGCCGCCGTCTCGTTCAGGGAGTAGATGCTGTCGAGCGCCTCGGCAGACCCGGCAATCGGCACCAGCACGCGCCGGCCGCGCACACGTCGCTCAACAACCCCTGTCCGTCTCCGGTATTCCGTCATGCCGTTTCCTCCGCGAGAATCAGAAGATGTAGCGCACCCTGTAAAGCCCCTGTGTCGCGCCGCCTGTCCCGGCGTCGAGGTGCTCCCGCACAACCGCGCCTTCCTGCCGGTTGGTCGCTATGCTGCTCCAGGCCGCGCCGCGCGGCGAACCCGTGATCTTCTGCACTTCGTAACGGCCGGCGGCGACCGCATCCCACCGCACCAGCGTGCCGCCTGATTCCTGCGCGATCGCGGTTATGAGCAGGCAAGACGAATTCGTGGCAGGGTCGGTGCCGGTCAGATACTCGTTCAGATTGCTCTGACCGTCGCCGTCCCTGTCGCCCGAGCCCGTCTGGTCCATGTTGCCGAAGCGGGCGGTTTCCCACGGATCATGCAGCCCGTCGGCGTCCGAATCGGTCCATCCGCTGGAGACGGCTATCGCGTAACGACCCGTGCTGAACTGCAGCATCCCCTCCGCGGATACAAAGCAGGCCTCGGCCGGCCCGTTGTGCGTCCAGGAGATCGACGCAGCGGCGGCCCGCAGCGTGTTCGTCTTCCCGCGTTCGGCGAGGCCGTCCCTGTCAAAACGCTTCTCTCCCGTGTCAAACAGCCCCGCGCGGGTCACGGTTGCGGTGTAGGAGATGCCGGGCATCGCGATGAACCGGAACCAATCCACGTCCACATCTATCTCGAGATTGAATTCACGCGGCAGTCCGTCGGCCTCGATAGCCACCGCCTGCGACGGCGCGTCCCCCGCGTCGTCGCCGAATTCGTGCGCCCTGACCATGGCTTCTCCGCAAGCCAGCAGAACAAACGCAGCAGCAGCAAGGCGGGAGAGCGTTGTATGAAACCGGCTTCTCATGGCGCAAACCGCCTGCGCCCCGCCGCGCGCGCGGCGAGCCACGCCATCTCGAGTCCCCCGGCAGCCAGGCGCGGCATCAGCAGCCAGCCGCCCCGGGCGGGCCCGGCATACCGTACGGCGTCGGACAGGCACTCGAGGCGGAACGAGAACGCACTCGTCATGCGTGCGCCACCCGCCCAGTTCTCGATCCGCCCCGCGAGGTCTTCGCGGAACCCGCGATGCTGAACAGTTGAGAATCCGGCCAGTCCGTCCGGCGGCCCGGACACGCCAAGCAGCGTCGATGCCGCGGCCCAGTGCGCCGCCACGGCGGGGCCGGCCGCCCATTCCACGGCCATGGCCGCGGCGTCTTCCCGCTCTTCGACCGGCAGTATCCGCAGGGCAAGAGCGATGTCCAGCCAGTGTCGGAGCCGTCCCTGGCCGGCAAGCTGAAAAAGCCTGTCCGGGCAGGGCAGAGAGCCGTGAAGCCGCACCTCCTTTTCCGCATGCAGGCACGAGAGGACAAGCTGATGCGCGGGACAAGGCTCCAGCCACGCTCCATGTTCCGTCTCCGCCCTGACCGCGCGTGCGAATACTGCGGCGTAATCCACATTCCAGGGCTTGAACGGGTGATCAACCGCCCAGTGCAGATCAAGGCAAACCCCGCTGCGCTCATGGCGGAACGGCCATTCGAGATGCCACCGCGCACAGGCGGATCGCGTCAGGACAGGATGATGGAAACGGTAGCCAAGCCCCTCCAGCACCATGGCCGCCCGGCGCGCGAGGGAGCGCGGCACCATCAGGTCAACGTCCGCCCCGTAACGCAGGGCAACATCACCGTACAGCCGCGCCCCGGCAAACGGCCCGCGCATGCCGAGCGCGGGAATACCGCCCTTCTCCAGCGCGGCACAAGCGGCGGCGCCGGCGTCGAGCAGCTTCATCCCCCTGCCAAGTCCTTGCAGGTATGACAATTCCCATGCCCCGGTCCTGCCGCCGGGCGGCGCGGCTCCGTCCGGGAGCTGCGACCAGACAAGCGCTTCAAGCCGGTTCCGCTCCACCGCAGCAGCGAACGCGCCCGGGTCCAGATGCGCCGCCCCGGGTTCCGGCCGGTCGCCCTTCACCCAGGCGCCTAGCAGAGCGCACAGCGCCGCCGCGCCGCCGCAAGCTGTTGTCGGGTCATTCACGTTGTCGCACCAATGTCGCCGGGTCGCCGAAAATCAGATAGGACTGATGTTCCTCTACGCTGGTGTTCTTCTCCCACAGGCGCAGGAGTCCCTCGCGCTGCGCATCGCCCAGCCTGACAGTGTCGTTCGTCGTGAGTCTCGCGACGAACCCCTGCGCCACCCAGCGGGAATAGTCGTTTCGCGCAAGTATCGTCGGCGCAATACAGCCGACCGCCCCGCCGCCTGCGCGCCGGAGAAACACCTCCGCCAGACACGGCGCAGCCGGATCCTGGTAGTGGCCGTTCTCGCAGGTGAACATGCCGACGACCGGATACGCCGAGTGAGTCAGAGCCGCGGCATTCTGGTTCAACCACACGCCTTCCTCAGTCCAACGCCCTTCAGCGCCGTGGCCAAAGAATGTCACAAGGAATCTGCCCGAGTTGAAGCTGTTTGAGATCGCGCTGCGAACAGGCCCGGCGGCGGTGCCCATGTTATCCATGTATGTCTTGGTCTGTGCAAACCCCGCCGCGTTGAGCGCGGGCACAACATACGAGTCCTGCGCCGCCTTGAAGTCGTTCGTGACGCCAAACGTCACATCTTTGTTGTCGGCGACGAGGGTGGCCTTCGTTTTCCACACCGCGCCGGTGACGATGCCGGTCTCCCAGGAGATGATCTTGTTCAATACGGCCGTCAAGTCGGCGTCGCTTCCGGCGGGAATGCGCCCGATGGCGATGTCGGTAAGGTAGTCGGCTCCGTTCACCCGCGCGAACCAGTTGTCCATCGCGGTCCATTGCCACGATGACGGCCCCATGAAGCAGGGAATTGTGTTCGCCGTTCCGCGGCCGAGATTGTTTTTCGGATCGTATGTGCCGTCGCCGACCAGGACTGCGTACTTGGGCGGGGCTTGCCAGTAGTGGAACGCGTAGCCCAGAAACTGCTTGATGGCCTCCGCGTCGGCGATCCCGTATGAAAACTCGTTGTAGATGTCCTCCAAAGGCGCCACAACAACGCTCATGCCGGAAAGGTGCCGGTGCTTCAGAAGCGCGTAGGCTGAGTTGCGGAGCGAGTACGGGCAGACAAGGATGTACTCCGCCGACCTCGACTTGTTGGAAAGCCCCCTGAAAAAGACGCGCCGCACACGTCCCGGGCGTTTCAGTCCGGTCGGGTGCGCAACGGCGTAGGTTCGCGGCGATGCCGCGTCATCGCCGAAGGAGAGCATGTAGCCCGCCCCCGCCGCCTCGGCAGTCGGGTTCAGAAGAAGTTCCGGCGCGGACGAATCGGTGACATCCGCCACCCAGAATGCCCCGGCGGCGGCAAATCCCTTCACCGCGTAGTTCCTGCTGCCGCCTGTTCCCTGGAATTCGAGCGCGTTGTCCACGCTAACGAGCGAACGCGGAAAACTGAGGGACAGCATTGAGAGAACTGCGCTGTCGTTCGCGATGCCCGTTCTTACCTGCGCAAGTGCCACAGGCGTTGTGTTAGTCAGCAATAGCTCTGAGGAAAAGGAGATGCTGCCCGTGACACTGTTGTTCCCGTCAAAGATGAGCGACCCGACTGTAGTTCCGTTCACAGTGAGTCTTGTCTCGTGATCAGGATTGATGGGATCACTGCTCGTGCCATAGAGATGGAGAAAGGCTTCTGCAACTGATCCCGAGAGCCGGTCACCGGTCCAAACTCTGAAGGTGTTGGAGTCCTGCAAGTACTTGTTGCTCACATAAGCGGCAAACCAATGGTCCAGCGTGGCATCGGCTGTGAAATCTGAAGGTCTGTAGACCCACTCCGGCGCGTGGACTGTTGTGTGGGTGTAGTTTGTGACGGTCTCGGTTGCGGCAAGAACGGAGGCGTCTCTCGTCGCCATGCGCGCGCCGCCGCTTCCGAACCCAAGCCAGTACACGTTCGTCCGCGAGTAGGAGCTGTCGTAGTCCTGCGCGTAGAAGATCATCAGGTCGGCTGAACCGAACGCGCCGGAAGTGGTCACATGGACCGGCACCTCCGCTGCGCGGTTGAACAGGCGCAGTTGCGAACCGACGATGTCTTCCGCCGGCACACCGGCCGCGACGAGGTCGGCCAGGCCGAGTCCGTAGAGGCCGCGAGAGCCGGTCTCCATCCTGATCCTGGCGTTTACATTGGACCCCGCGCGCCTTTCGGCGAAATCGCTCTTGCTGCCGTTCATCGGCGGCAGCAGGCCGGCATGCGCTTGCGTACACAGGAACGCCGTTGCCGCGACGGCAAGTTGTATTGACCGCGCTTTTTTCACAGCGGACCCCTTGCCGACTCGGGCCTCTCTGAAGGCGCGAATGAAAGTCTCAGCTCCATTTCGGCGGCAGCGGTCAGTTCCTTGCTCTGCGGGTAGTACCTGACCGGGTACACAGCCACCCTGGCCAGTTTCTGAGTTCCGTGCCACGCCTCTTCCACTTGAACGGCCGACGCCGGTATGAACGCGCCCGGTTCCGCCTCGTGGTGTCCCTGCTGCAAGTGTGCATGCGCGCCGGCAGTGATCACCACGACGCCCGTGGCGACTGTTGTGTAGGAAGCAGTCACATCCGCGACACGCAGACTGTATCCGGGCCGGCCGCTGAACAGGCGCGCGAACGCGGGCAGCGCCGGCGTTCCGTCTTGAGGCGGCGCCTGTCCTTCCGCTTCCACCACCACGCCTCCTTCTGCCTGCCGGATCGTCACCGGGGGCAACCGCAGCATGACCGTGAACCCTGTCGGGCCGGGGGTATTGTCCGGGATGACTGTCCAGCCGACCGCGGCCTCGCCCGTCACCGGCCGCATTGCCGACGCGGTCTCCGTGCAGGGCGCAGGGCGCGTCTCCGCTGCGCGCCGCGGTGTCGAACGGCCACCGGCGCGAAAGATGCCGGCCAGAACGGCAGCGCCGGCTGCGATGATGCACAGGTATAGCAGTACTTTCCGCATTCGGGCCTCATTCGCGGCTGCGGTCCGGGCCGGCAGGCCCGGCGAACTCAGTCGCGCGGCGCCAGCATGTCGCTCAGCCACACCACCCCGTTCACGCCGGCGGCGAAGCACTCAACCGGTTCGGCGGGCATGTAGCTGAGGTAGTAGCCTTCCTCTCCGCCGATGAAGAGCGTTTCGATGCCGAACAGCATCTTCGGCGCATAGGCGTTGCCCACGTCGAAAACCCACGCCCAGCC
>Ga0194125_10004335_pt1 | contig 22200 bp, 25 predicted proteins | sample TA2KigC250mmetaG_FD_148626 | JGI IMG/M metagenome (GOLD analysis project Ga0194125, IMG submission 148626) | Freshwater microbial communities from Lake Tanganyika, Tanzania - TA2015034 Kigoma Deep Cast 250m | ecosystem: Environmental > Aquatic > Freshwater > Lake | place: Tanzania: Lake...
GGCCCCAGCCCACAGCAGGATGCTCACGGCGACAGCGGCCATCGTGTTAGTCAACGGCGGGTAGAGCGAGACGTAGGCCGTGGACCGATTGTGCGCCGCCAGCGCACGCGCGGCGGCGTGGCGGAAGCGGGCCACGAACGCCGGAGCCCGGCTGAAGGCGCGCACCACCTCAACCCCGCCGAACACCTCTTGCAAGTGCGCATTGAGCACGCCGACGGCGCGGCGGTTGTCGCGCTCGGCCGCGCGCGCCCGCGCCTGGAACGCCCGCGTCAGCACGACCAGCGGCGGCGCCACCAGCGTCGCGACCAGCGCCAGCGGCAGACTGACGGCCACCATGGCGATGCCGGCCGTGACCAGCCGCACCAGATCGCCCATCACGCGCGCGACGCCCGTGGAAAAGAGGGTGTCCACCGTCTCGACGTCGGCCGTGCAACGGCTGATCGTGTCGCCCAGCGGCGTGTGGTCGTAGTAGCTCAGCGGCAGCGCCTGCAGGTGGGCAAAGAGGCGCACCCGCAGCCGATGCAGCGCCGCCTGCGACGCGCCGGCCGTGACATAGTTGGTCACGAAGTTCACGCCTTGCACGGCGATGGTGGCGCCCAGAAACAGCAGCGCCAGGGGCAGAATGCCGTCGCGACGGCCGATCGTCAGGTGGTTGTCGATCAGATCCTGGGTGATCAGCGGCGGAACGACTTCCAGCACCGCGGCCAGCAACACGCTGCCCGCGATGAGCGCCAGGCGGCCGCGCCACGGCCAGATGATCGCGGCCACCTGCCGCCACGGCACACCGGCCGGTTGGCCGGCCCTCGAAGAGGTTGTTGTTGCGCTCATGCCGTCCTCCCCGCCGACTGGGCGGCTTCTGCCGCCAGCACCGTGCGCTGCGCCCGGAAGATGGCGGCATAGAGACCCGCCGCCTGCATCAGTTCCTCATGCGTGCCCTGTTCGACGATGCGCCCCCGCTCCAACACGATCACCCGGTCCGCCTGGGGGAACGCGGCCAGCCGGTGGGAGCAAAGGAGGATGGTAGCCCGGCGCGCAGGCGCCGCGGCGGGTCCGTAGGCCTGGCGCAGGGCGGCCACGATGCACGCTTCGGTCTCAACATCCACGGCGGAAAACGGATCGTCGAGCACCAGCAGGCCCGGCCGATTGGGCGTGCCCGCGGCCAGGCTCCGCGCCAGCCCGATGCGTTGGCGCTGTCCGCCCGAAAGGCGGATGCCGCCTTCGCCGATCTGTGTGCCCAGGCCGTCGGGCATGCCCCGCACGTCCTCCTCCAGCGCGGCGACCGCCAGCGCCTCCGTGGCGACGGCGCCGGCGGCGCTGGCTTGCCCAGGGGCTTGCCGTTCGTCCAGCGCCATCAACACGTTGCCGGCCACCGTGTCCGAGAACAGGTACGGGTCTTGGGGCAGGTAGCCAATGCGGGCGGCGCGTTCAGTCTCAGCCATTTTGTCGGCCGGCGCGCCTTCGATCAGCGCCTGCCCCGCGTCGAGCGGGTAGAGCCCGAGCAGCGCGCGCGCCAATGCGCTCTTGCCCGAACCCACCGGCCCGGTGACCGCCACGAAGCTGCCGGCGGGGATTGCCAGGGAGACGTCATCCAGCGCGGGCGCAGCGGCGCCGGGGTAGGTGAAGCGCACGTGATCCAGCGAAACCACCAGCGGCCGCAGGGGCACGCTGGGCAACGGGTCGGGTTGGCGCTCGATCCCGGCCACGTGGAAGGGCCGAAACGAGGCCAGGCGCGTCGTGGCCGCGGCGGCGGGCAGCGCCGGCGCCAGCAGCGGTTTGAGGCGGCCGTAGGCGACCCCGCCGCTCTGGATCGAGTTGAGCATCTGCGGCAGCCGGAAGCTGCGCTGGGTGAAGCGCAGGTAAAGCTGGAGATAGCCCACGAACGCGCCCACGCTCATCAGGCCCGCCGCGGTCTGCTGGCCGCCCAGCCACACCACCAGCACCACGCCGCAGGTCATCACCGCCATGTAGACCGGGGTCAGCCCGCCGCGCAGGAGCGCAACGCCCAGGTTGGCGTCGGCCAGGCGTTGTGAGCGCTGCTCGACGCGGGTCACAGCGGTCCGAGACCAGCCGAACAGACGCAGCACCCGGATGCCGGTCAACTGCTCTTGCAGCAGCGCTGTGAGCGCCGCGTTGGCCTGGCGGGCCGCCGTGGTGCGTGACCGCACCCAGCGGCCGGTCGCCTCGCCCAGCCACATGCCGAACGGCACCGGCAGCAGCGCGAGCACCGACAGGCCAGGGTTATAAATCAGCATGGCCACCACCATCGAGACCGAGAACAACAAGGTGTCCCAGGTCTCATTGATGAACTCGCGCAGCCCCAGGCCCAGCACTTCCACATCACCGATGATGCGCGACATCAGATCGCCGATGGGCGTGGTGTGCAGGGCCGCCATGGGCCAGGCCAACACCCCGGCCATGGCATCGACGCGCAGGTTGGCCATCATGCGGCCGATGCCGGTGAAGATCCACCAGCGCTTGAGCACGCGCGGGCCTTCGGTGGCGAGCGTGCCGCCCACGAAGGCCAGGGCGGCCCAGGTCACCGCGGTCGCGCTCGCCTGGCCGCGTTCGAACGCCAGCGCGGTATCAATGGCCCGGCCGAGTAGGATCGCCGGCAGCACGATGGCGGTGTTCATGATGATGCCGCACACCGAGCCGAGGATCAACTGCCCCGCGACTTGCCGGAAGTAGGGTTGCAGTTCCCACAGGTAATGTCGTTTCATCTAAGGATAGATTCCTACGCGGGAGTAGAGTCGAGACCGACCTCGCTTACCAACTCGCGCACCTTGACCATCGCCTCGGCCAGCGCGGCGCGACCGGCCGGCGTCGCGCGGTAGTATTTGCGCTGCTTGCCGCCGACCACCTGCGTCTCCTGCGCCAGATAGCCGGCCGCGGCCAGCTTGTGCAGGATCGGGTAGAGCGTGCCGGGGCTAAGCTCATAACCATGCCGCGCCAGCTCGCGGATCATGTCCAGCCCGAAGATCGGCGCTTCGGCGGCGTGGTGCAGGATGTGCAGTCGGATGAAGCCTAGAAAGAGATCGCGAATCATCTTATCGGCTCTCGTTATCGGATAGCGATATTATAGGCCGATTTGACGATGTGTCAAGTTCGCGCACAGAACCTGTTTGTCACTGAACCACGGCGGGGCTAAGCGGTGTTGCAGCCGGAAGGGCGAGCGCGTGGCTGCGACAAGCCGCGGTGGGAAGCTAGAACGTCGGTCAAGTAGTCACGGGGTATCCAGCCATGCCAAGAGTCGCCGCGCCGCAAGCGGCCGGGCGTTGTCCTGCGCATTGGCGGCTACATCAGCCGGCGGGTTTCAACCGCCGGCGGGCCTTGAGTGGCGCGCTAGGACACCGGTCAAGTCATCCGCCACGGGCGACCGAGGCTTCGTCGTGAGCTCAGCCGAACGGTCGCTGCAACGCTGGCGAAGGCGCCCTGCGGCGACGAGAGCCAGCCGACGCCGAGCCTGTCCTGAGCTTGCCGAAGGATCAGCTGTGCAGTGGTGGCCGCGGTTTTCAACCGCCCGACCGTCGGGCTTGGCATTCCCCTGGACCGGCCCCAGGGCGGGCTTGACCGACGTTCTAGAGGGCGGCCACGCCAGGCTTCTCTAAAACAGCCGCGCGGCGACCGGCTGGCGCAACACCAGCCAACCGACGCCGGCCAGGTACGCGACGTAGGCCAGCGCCTCGGTCAGCGTGGGATTGCCATTGTAGCCGAAGAGGCTCTTTAGCAGACTGTTTTCTCTTCTCCTGTTATCGAGGCTTCAATGCGCGTCGTGGTCGTGCGTCCACGGCCCGCGCTGTATCGGATCGCCCTGACAAGAACCGGCGCCATCTGCTTCGTTCAGCAGCGCCATCAGCCGCCGCGCCAGCAGGACCAGCGCCAACAGCCCCACCAAAGCCACGAGCCAGGTCGGCGCGGCCAAGTAGAGCACCGCAGCCAGCGCCGCCAGCGGCACCAGGCAGCACACGGCAAGCAGCAGAACAAGCGTCTCGGAATGGGTCTGGCCGCGCATGGTCATCTTCACCTCAACTCTGACTTTCTTTGGCCGGTGAACACCAGCATAGCGCGAAGTTGGGGAGTTGTGCAGCGTCAAGCGGCGGGTTCTGGGGTCCGCCATTCGGCGCGGTTGTGGCAAGCGGAACGGGGGGGGGGCGATGCCAGAGCCTCAGTGTGACAGGAGGGGCGTTCTCAGTGCAGCAACGGCAGCCGCGCGGTGACGACGGCGCCCTGACCAGGGGCAGAGGTGATGGTGAGCTGGCCGCCGTAGAGCAGAGCGCGCTCGCGCATCCCCATCAGCCCGAAATGCCCCTGCCGGGCCAGGTCGGCCGGCTGATCGGGTGGGGTGAAGCCGACGCCGTCGTCACAGACCAGCAGGGTCAGGCTGTCGGCAGCGAATACGATCTCTGCCCAGGCGTTGCCCGCGTGGGCATGGGCGGCTACATTGTCCAGCGCCTGTTGGGCGATCCGATAGGCGGCCAGCTCCAGATCGGGAGCCAGGCGGATCACCTGACCCTGCACCGTCAGGTGCACACGAAGGCCGTAGCGCGCCTCGGTCTGGCGGGCCAGCATCTCCAGCGCGGGCACAAACCCGAGGTCCTCCAGGTAGATCGGTCGCAGGTCGCCGATGATCCGGCGCAAGCTGACGATCTCCTCGTCAATCAAGCCGGTCAGCTCCTGGAGCCGTGCGCTGGCGCGAGCTGGATCGTGCGCCAGAGCTTTCGACGCCATCTGGCCGCGCTGCTTCAATGCGATCAGCCCCTGGATGGCCACATCGTGAAGCTCGTGCGCCAGACGGCTGCGCTCAGCCTCCTGGCCCTGGGTGATGGCAGTCAAGTAGTCGCGCATCCCGGCCTGATAGGCGCGAATCCGCGCCGCCATCTGAGCCAGCGTTGCGCGCAAATCGTCAATCTCCTGCACCCCGCCCACCGGCTGAGCGACAGCGTCGAAATCGCCCCAGGCGACGCGGCCGGCCCGTCGGTCAAGCTCTTGCAACGGCCGCACCACGTTGATGACCCCTAGCGAGACGGCCAGCAGCGCGACGACCGCGACGAAGAGCAGCAGCAACGGCAATACTTCGACGACGCTCATCCCCATCGCGGTGATGGCGCGCACATCCTCCGCGGTGATCAGCGTCCAGCCAGGCGGCTCGACTTGCGCATAGGAGACGAGCAGTTCGCGGCCGAGGCGGTCGCGCAAGTAGGTCGAGCCAGAGCCAGTCGCGGGTAGGTCTGCGAAGATGCTTGCATCCGGGATCAAGCCGCGGGGGTCATGATGATGGACGCGGCGTCCGGTCCGATCCAGCACCAACATGACGCCCTGGGCCTCGCCTTCCATCATCAAGCTGCTTGCGCTCAGGTCGAGCGTTTCGACGGGCAGCGCGGCGATCAAGGCGGCCTTGTCGCCGGCAGGCACAGCTATCAGCAGTCGGGCGGCTTCGGCGCCGGTAAGGTCGGTCTCATACTGGGGAGAACCAACAGCCGCGGTACGCGCAGCCAGGATAGCTGAAAGGGGGGCGTTGGACCAGCCGCCTGCGGCCGGCGAAGCCGCCAGCAGGCGGCCACGAGCGTCCAGCAGCGCCAGGCCCTCGCCGGCGCCGCCAGTCACACCATCTGGCAGGGAAAAGGCGGCGGAAGGGGCCGCAAGCGCGGGCAGCGTCGCAGCCAACCGTGTGAGCGTGGCGGTCTGCTGCGCGATCTCGCGGCCCAGGCGATTGGCTTCGGCCGTGGCCAGCCCGCGGTCGCGATCTTCCACCATCCGGGTCATGGCCTGGCGGTGGCGCGTGACGCCAGCCAGCGAGAGCGCCACCAACACGACCGCCAGCGGCAGGATCGTCCAGAGCAGCAGTTGGGCGCGCAGGCCGCGCAGCAGCCGATGGCCCCGCCGCGGCGGGCTGTCGGTCGTCTCAGGCATCATCCAGCACCAGCCAGCCCATCTTGAGCGCCTTCGTTACCGCCTCGGTGCGGCTGGCCACGGCCAGCTTGCCGTAGATGCTGGCCAGATGCCCCTGAACGGTGCGGTCGCTGAGGCCCAACTCGGCAGCGATGGCTTTGTTCGTCAGGCCCCCGGCGGCCAGGCGCAGCACCTCCAGCTCGCGCTCGGTCAGCGGCTCGACCTGTTCGGCGGCCGCCGCGGGCTTGCCGGAGACCATCTGCGCGACCACTTTCGCTGCAACGTCGGGCGCCAGCACCTTGCCGCCAGCCGCTACGGCCTTCACCGCGCGCACCAGGTCGTCGGGGTCGCTATTCTTCAGGATGTAGCCGTCCGCGCCCGCGCGCAAGAGGGCGAAGACGTAGGGGTCTTCATCGTAAGCAGTGAGGATCAGCACGCGAATGTCGGGGTAGGCGGCCTTGATCTGCCGCGTGGCTTCGATGCCGCTCATGCCAGGCATTTGCACATCGAGCACGGCCACGGCCGGCCGACGCTCGCCAGCCAGGCGCACCGCCTCGGCTCCGCTGGAGGCTTCGGCCTCGACCGTGACCTCGCCGTCCTCTTCCAGAAACTCGCGAATGCCCTTGCGCACCACGGCGTGGTCATCGGCGAGCAAGACGCGCAACGGGGCAGAACTTGTCATGGCGCACAGCCCTCCAGCACGTGGCAGGATTACTTCTGAACCAGCGGGCGCCCGCTGGCTTCCCACGCGACCATGCCGCCCGTCAGGTCGTAGATGTGCGTGTAACCCAAATCAACCAGCTGTCGCGCGGCAATGTCGCTCATGCGTCCGCTGCGACAGTATAGCACAATTCTGGCATCCTTGCCAGGCAGTTGCCCCAGGTTAGCGTTGATCTGGTCGTAAGGGATCGCGAGATCGGTCTTGGGCAGCTCGCCCTCATAGGGAGTATGGACGTTGACCAGCGTGAAATCCTTCGGCTTTGCGAACATGGCATCCAGTTGATCTGGAGTGATCTGAGTAATCGCCGCAGCGGTCGCTGCAGGCGAAGGCGCGGATGGCGGCGTCGTTGGCGCCGCGGCGCAGGCGCTCAATGCCACTCCTGCGACGAGCCACAACACAACGAGGATCGGTATCTTCATATTATGCACTCCGATTACGCGAGTCGCGCGGCATCTGAGGATGCCGCGCGACGCTTTGTGTAACCATATGTCTCAAACGCCGAGCTTCTGCCGCAGCCGGTCGAAGTCGTCCAGCGTGATCTCGCCGGCGGCCAGCCGGCGGCGCAAGGTCTCCAGCGCCGAATCGGGCTGCGCGCCGCGCGAGGCGTTGCTCTGGCCCGAACGCGTGAGCGTTACGACCAGCCAGACCACCAGGCCGATGACGAGCGCCCAAAACAGCAGCATGCCCAGGCCGCCCAACAGCCCCATGCCCCAACCCCAACTACCCATCATAGATGTACCCTCACTTTCTGTAACGAAGCGGCAGCGCAGAGCGCCGTGCTGCGGGCCGATTCGCAACTTCACCCTTATCATCGCGCAGCCGGACCGCCGCGTCAAGAGTGTTCTGACGCAGATCGCGTCAGGCCATTCGGCGCGGGTGGGCGCAGGCTGGTAGCTTGCGGCACGGCCGGGCCGCCGCGCCAAATGGCGCACTCCCGACCCGCCGGACGGCGCTTACCGGTCTGACCCCCGGTTGGTATACTGCCCCTGAATGTCTGAATCAGGAGCAATGCTTTGGCAAAACGACTCTTCTTTCTGCTTCTGACCCTGCTAATCGGCGCCGTCCTGCTGGCAGCCTGTGGCGCAAGCGGGTCAGCGGCCAACAAGGTCCAGCTGGCGCCCGTCTCGGCGCTACCCAAGCCGATTCAGAATGCGCCGGCCACGGTGCGCACGGCCTATCAGTTCGCCGTCGCCAACCCGGACGCGCTGGCGAACGTGCCATGCTACTGTGGCTGCGGCGTCATCGGCCACAAGAGCAATCTGGCCTGTTACATCAAAGAGTTCAGCGCGGACGGCAAGCCGATCTTCGACGACCACGCGCTGGGGTGCAGCATCTGCGTGGACATCGCCGCGGATGTGATGAAGATGACGGCCGAGGGCAAATCGGCGACCGAAATCCGGCGGCAGATCGTGGATACTTACAGCAAGTTTGGGCCGGCGAATCAGTGACAGGGTGACGGGGTGACAAGGATTACGCAATACGCATCACGCACTACGCAATGGCTCGCCGGCGGTGTCACGCTCGCGCTTGTGTTCGTGGCCCTGCTGGCGCCGCTGCCGGCGCTGAACGCCGCGCCCCAGGAACGGCAACTGACGATCAATGCAAGCAGATTTGCTTTCGAGCCCGGGACAGTGCGCGTCAACCGTGGAGATACGGTCGTCATCAACCTGGAGTCAAGCGATGTCGTGCACGGGCTGTACATTGACGGCTATGAGATCAGGACGCAGGCTGAGCCGGGCCAGCCCGGGCGACTCAGCTTTGTGGCTGACCGGGACGGCGCCTTTCACTTCCGCTGTGCAATCCCCTGCGGCAACCTGCACCCGTTCATGATCGGCAAGCTGGTCGTCGGCCCCAATCTCACCTGGCTGCGCGCGGTGGCGGCCAGCCTGCTCGTGGCAGCCGGCGCCCTGGTCGCCTTCTGGAGAGCTTGAATGCGCTGGGCCATCAGCGACACGCCCTGGGTCAATCGCCTGCTGCGCGGACGTTGGCTTCAGTGGGGGATCACAGTCCTCACGCTGGCCGTGTTCGTGGTAGTCATCCTGACCGGCCTCCTCGGCACGCCCGCGGGCAATCACAACTTTGGCATCATCTACGTATGGCTGGTATGGTGGGCGCTCCTGAAGCTGGTGCTCGTACCGCTCCTGGGCCGGTTTTGGTGCAGCGTCTGCCCCATCCCTGCGCCCGGCGACTGGCTGCAGCGCCGCAGCATTCTCATTGCACGACCAGGCGGCAAGCTGTATACCTGCGCCACCCGACTGTTCCGGAAGGCCGCCAGGGGCAGGCCGCGACCCTGGCCGCGCTTCCTGCGCAACATCTGGGCGCAGAACTTCGGCTTCCTGGCGGTGGCGCTCTTCTCCGCGCTGATCCTGACCAGCCCACTGGTCACGGCGCTCACGCTGATCCTGTTCATCGTCGTCTCGCTCGCCGTGAGCTTGCTCTTCGAGCGCAAGTCGTTCTGTCGCTACCTGTGCCCCATCGGTGGCTTTGTCGGCGTCTACGGCCAGGTCGCGCCGCTGGCGGTGCGCGTCAAAGACCCTGCCGTCTGTGCGACGCACACGCAGAAGAGTTGCTACGTCGGCAGCGACGCGGGCTACGGCTGCCCCTACTTCAATCTGCCGGCCAGGCTCGAAACCAACACCCTGTGCAGCATGTGCGGCGAGTGCCTGCGCACCTGCAACCGTGACAACGTTGCGTTCTACATTCAGATGCCTGGCACGGACCTGCTCAACACGCGCGGCCGGCGGCTGGATGAAGCCTTCAACGGGCTGATGATGTTGGCCGCCGCCTTTGTCTACTCTGTGGTGTTGATTGGCCCGGATGGCTGGCTGAAGGCGACGGCGCGTGCGGTGGGCGCGCCGAGCTGGTTTGCCTACGCCGCAGTCCTGTTGCTGTTCAGTGCAGTGCTGACGCCTGGCCTTTTCTGGCTGTGCGTGCGCTTCGGTCAACTGCTGGGGGGCGACGGCGAACCTGCGCCTGGCAAGACCGCCGGCCGGGGGTCGAAACACGCTACGCTGTTCGCCGGCTACGCGATCGCGCTCGTGCCGCTGGGACTGGCGATCTGGATCGCTTTCACCTTGTCCTTCACCCTGACCAACGTGTCGTATGCGTGGCCGGCGCTTTCAGATCCCTTCGGGTGGGGTTGGGACCTGTTCGGGACCGCGAACATGGCCTGGACCCCCTACCTTACGGGGATGATTTCCTATTTGCAGATACCGGTGCTGCTGGTGGGCCTGGCGACGGCCGTGGCGCTGACCTTGCGCACCGCGCGCCAGCACGGGCAACGCCCGGCGGCCGCGCTGCCTGTGAGCGCGTTCTGTACACTGGCCGTCGTGGCGCTCCTCACCCTCTACATGGCGTAGGCGATCATGCAGCGTCGCGATCGGTTCGCACTCCTGGTCATCCTGGCTATCCTGCTGGTCTTGCCGTCTTTCTTGCTCGGCTATCAGGTTTGGCGTCAGCAGCCAACCGCCGCCGGCATCAGGATCGTCAACATCGCGGCCCGCGTGCCGGAGCAGGGTGGGTTCAGCCCCGATCGGCTGACGCTGCGCGCCGGCGAGACGGTGCGGTTGCGCATCAGCTCGCCCGATGTGGTGCACGGCCTGACCATCCCCGGCCTGGGGGTGAACGTGGATGAGATCTACCCCGGCACGGTGGTCGAGGTGGACGTGACGCCGGACAAACCGGGTCGCTATGCCTTCGCCTGCACCCGCTGGTGCGGCGTGGATCATTGGCGGATGCGCGGGGTGATCGAGGTGACTGGCCTAACCCCCCGGCCCCCTTCCCTGCCAGGGAAGGGGGTGGGGGAGAGGTCGCCCCTCGCAGGGGAGGGGGCAGGAGGTATGCTCACTTCGGCAGGCGGAGATGTCCCCCTCTACCAACAGCTCGGTATTGACATTGACGCCATGCGCCACGCGGCGCAGGTCACGCCCGCCACGCGGCCGTCCATTGGAGTGGGCGCAGAGTTGAACGCGGCCCTGCCGCCAGAACTGGCCGACCCGGCCCGCCGGCGCACGCGCACGCCCGCCGGCGCGTTTCAAACCCTGCGGGCCGATCTGGCCAACGCCGCGCTGAGCGACGACGATGTATGGAGCCTGGTGGCATGGGCCTGGCTCAAAGATGTCAAGCCCGCAGCCCTGGCTCGCGGGCAGACGCTATACGCCCGCGACTGCGCGGCCTGTCACGGCCCAGACGGCAAAGGGAAGGGGCCGGCCGGGGTAAATCTGCCCGGCATGGCGAAAATGGAGCCGGTGATGCCCAAAGGCCCAAGCGACTTCACCGACGCCGGGGCGATGCTGGCGGCCAGCGACGCGCTGCTCCAGGGCAAGCTGCTGCGCGGGGGCATGGGTACCGGCATGCCAGAGTTCGGGGCGCTCTATTCGGACGAAGAGCAGTGGGCGATGATCGCCTATCTCAGGACGTTTCTGTTTGGGAAGTAACTTGCAGTTCAATCACAGGAGGAAACGATGCCACCCAGGGCCAAACGACTTCCAAGGGACCGAACGATCAAACCTGTTCCGTCCTCGTCGCGCAGACTGCTGCCGTTCCTGGCGGCTGGCGCCGCAGTCTTGCTGATCGTGCTTGGGCTCCTGCTCGTGCAGAGACCTGGCGCGCCAGCGGGCGCATCGGACATCCCCATCCTGGCGACCAACATGCCGCGGCTGGCGGTTGACCAGAAAACGATGGACTTCGGCAAAGTGCCGCTGGACATTCCGGTGAAGGCCACCTTCAAGCTCACTAACGTCGGGGACCAGCCGCTGCAGATCCTCAACAAACCGATCGTCGAAGTCCGGCAGGGCTGCTGACCGCCCAAGGCGGTCGTCGGTTCGACGACCATCCAGCCTGGGCAAAGCACGCAGCTTTGGATGGAATTCACCATGCACAAGGGCATGGAAGGCCCGCACGATTTCCGGGTCAAAGTCAAGACCAATGACCCCGTGGCGCCAGAGATGGAGTTGACCGTGCTGTCGGACTGGGGAAAATGATGGCGGGTTGGTCAGGTCGAGCACGAGAGTCGTTGCGGCCGCCAGGTCAACGTAGCTATCATCAGTCTGGCTCCCAGGTCACCGGTTCGCCGCCTCGTCTACTTCATACTTCTGCCGCACCTCTTCTAGCCGGCGGACGCGCCCCGCGGCTTTCTGTTGACGCGCCCGACGAATCGTTTCCAAGAAAGCAGGGTGTCGTGCGATCAAATCATCCGCCACATCATCGTCGAGCAGGCTCCGGATCACGAGCACCGGATGCGTTTTCTCGGTAATCAGGACTGGCTCGGCCACGGCAGCACGGATTCGATCCTGCAATTGGGTGTCCAGGGTATCCAGTTCTATCATTCTCATCGTCTTCTCTCCAGTTCCGCCAGATAGATCAGCGATTCCTCTTTGCTCATCACGCGCAGCACTGAGACAGCAGCCGCGTCCACGTCAACGTCGTAGAAGACTCGATAGTCGCCCACTCGCAGTCGGTACGCAGGCGAGTCCAGCAGTTCCAACCGTTTGATCCGTGACCGGCTTTCGCGCGTCGGTTCGTAGCGCAAGTTGTCTTCGATGCCATCGAGGATTTCTTCGCGGTAGAAGGCCCGAAGGCCATCCAGGTCCGATTCAGCTTCTTCGGTGATCTCGATCTCGTGGCGCACTTCGTCTCCTCACTGGCTTCGGTTGACGCTGCTCAGTAACCCCATCTTACCGCGGGTCAGGCCGCTTGTCAATGCACTCGTGGCCTTCTCCTATTCCCCTGACCCCGCTATGCCCTTCGCGGCCGTTAACCGGTAGGGCTGGCTGCTGCGGCCCTGGTAGGGGTACACCCGCACGTAGTAGCGCCCCGCGCCGACCGCCCTGGCGATATGCTCCGGCGCGGTACCGACGTTGCGCGACGAGGCCAGCTCGCCGCCGGCCGCATTGGAGAGCGCCAGGTCGCGTAGTCATAGTCCGCGCCCGACGGCAGGTTGGTCAGATCGAGCACGAGAGCCATTGCACTCGTTGGGGCCAGATTCACGCGTTTGACTCTGACTGCTGCCCCTGGTATACTCGTCTTGAACGTGAGCTACAGACGAAGTACGCAAGACCGACCCAAATCAGCCGTTTTCAGGGAGTAGTATAGTGGCGCTGCAATTATCTCCTCGCATCATCGTAGACCCTGCCATCCGTTTCGGCCGGCCGGTCATCCAGGGTACCCGCGTTCCAGTTGACCTGGTGCTGGCGAAGTTGGCCGCCGGCATGACCGCAGTCGAGATCGCCAATGACTATGCTCTTACGATAGACGACATCCAGGCCGTTCTGCTCTATGCGGCGCGCTCGCTGGCCGAAGAAGAGATCAGGCTGGTCGCATGATCTGGCGTTTTCTGGTGGATGAAGACCTGCCACGGGCAACGGCCCAAGTGCTGGCTGAAGCAGGGCATGAGGCCGAAGACGTGCGCGGCGTCGGCCTGCGCGGCCATAGCGATAGCGAGGTCTTCGCCTACGCCCAGGCTCACGCCCAGATCGTGATCAGCGCCGACAAAGGGTTCACGAACACGCTCCGTTTCCCGCTCGGCTCACACGCCGGCATCGTGGTTGTGCGCATACCGGACGAACTCCCCACGGCCAGGATGCACCAGGAACTCCTCGGTGGTCTGGCAAGTCTCTCCGGGAAGGATTTGACCGGCGCGTTGGTGATCGTTGAAATCGGTCGGGTACGGGTACGCTGGCCGTTCAAGGTGATCCGCGGCCGTGGCGATCTGTTCGCATGACCGCTCGTCGCGCGAATGGGTCGCGGCCGGCTTGCATCCTCCGGTAGATGACTCAGCGCTATCTTGATCCAGTCTTCGTTGTTACGGCCCCTCATCGCCGGCTTGCCCCAGTCTACGATTATCGTTTCTTTGCCCTGCTCCGTCCCGCCCCACGACGCGGCCAACCGGTAGGGCTGGCTGCTGCGACCGCTGTAGGGATAGATGCGCACGAAGCATGGGGGCGCCTCACTTAAGCCAGACCGGTTCGTAGTCTACGTAAGGGTTGTTGCTGACATTGCGCGGGTTGACGTTCTCCACGAGCGGCGACCAGGGATCCAGAACCCTATACCCGAAAGGCTGGCCGCCGCCAACCGCTGCCGATGCCGATCGGCCCGTGGCCCGGCCGCCTGCTACACGGTCGCCAGTCAGCACGGTCACGCGCTGACCCGCCGAGATCGTCTATCTGCCAAACACTCCAAGCAACGCTGACCAGCGCCGCACGCATGGGTGTTATGACGCAAGTCATATCGTGTCCCTGCCGAAAGGCGTATCGTGACGCAGGTTGCCCTCTGCGCCTGGCTGCAGTAGGGCGACTGACTTTCGGCAAAGGATTCTCTCAAGATGCGCACCTTGCGTCTCGTTTTCGGATACGCCCACAACTACATGGGGCCGCTCATTCTCACAGTCGTCAGCATGATCGCGCTGGTGGGCGTGCAGTTGGTAGTCCCTTGGGTCATCCGCACCCTGATCGCCGCGGTCAAAGACCAACTCTGGGACCAGACGGCCCTGGCGCTGGTGACGCGGCTGGCGCTCTTGCTGCTGGGGCTCTATGTGGCGCGCGCCGGCCTGCAGTTCACGCGCTCCTACATGGCGCACGTGGCGGGCTGGGGCGTCGTGTCGGATGTGCGCCGGCACATCTACGAGCACCTGCAACGCCTGTCGTTGCGCTTCTACGAAGACAAACAGACCGGTCAGTTGATGTCGCGCATGGTCAACGACTCGGACCTCTTCGAGCGGTTGATCTCTCATGCCGTGCCAGATGTGCTGGTGAATGTCCTGACGCTGGTTGGGGTCAGCGCGGTGCTCTTCAGCATGAACTGGCAGTTGACCCTGCTCAGCATGGCGCCGATCCCGCTGATCGCGGTGGCCATGCGAGCGTTTGCGCGCTACGTGCGGCCGGCCTTCCGCGAGCGCCAGCGCGAACTGGGCCAGCTCAATGCCACGCTCAACGACAACCTCTCCGGCATCCGCGAGATCAAAGCGTTCACCCAGGAAGAGCGCGAGGCGCTGCGCATCGGCAAGCACATCCATCGCTACCGCGACTCGCTGCTGCGGGCGCTGCGGCTGATGGCCACTTTCGAGCCGTTCATTGACTTCGCCTTCTCGCTGGGCGCAGTCGTGGTGATCTACTTCGGCGGCCGGCTCGCGTTTCAGCAGACCCTGCCCATCGAGGACCTGGTCGCCTTCTTCCTTTACTTGAACCTGTTCTATCATCCCGTGCGTGTGCTCAGCGGCGCCTGGGAGAGCATTCAGGAGGCGTTGGCAGGCGGCGATCGCGTAGCCGAGCTGCTGCAGGAACAGCCCGAAGTCGCCGCCAGATCAACATCGTGCTGCAGGACGTCTTTTTGTTCCACGGGACCGTGCGAGAGAACATCCTCTTCGGCCAGCCCGATGCTACAGAGGCAGAGATGATCCGCGCCGCGCAGATCGCCAATGCGCACGAGTTCATCCAGCGCCTGCCGCAGGGCTATGACACACTGATCGGCGAGCGCGGGGTGAAGCTCTCGGGCGGACAGAAGCAGCGGCTGGCCATTGCCCGCGCCGTGTTGAAGGACGCGCCGATCCTGATCCTGGACGAGGCCACGTCATCGGTGGACACCGAGACCGAGATGCTGATCCAACAGGCGTTGGAGCGGCTGATGGCTGGCCGGACTACGATCATCATCGCCCACCGCCTCTCCACCATCCGCAACGCCGATATGATCGTGGTGCTGGATGGCAAACACATCGTCGAGCGCGGCGCGCACCGCGAGTTGATGGCGCGGCCTGGCCTCTACCGGCACCTGAACGAGGTGCAAATGCAGGTTGCGCGGCAATGGGAGGCGATCCGACCGCCAGCCGCGTCTGCGAACTGAGGCGCTCAGTGACAATCGCGAGTTTTGACGTGGCAGGGAGATGCGGTATACTGTCCTTGCCAGCCCTGATTCAAGCCGCGAGATGAAGGCATGTTCGGGATCTTCCAGGGTAAGCAGACTCAGCCACCGCCGCCGGAAAGCAGTTCACGGATCCCCCCTCCTGTTCGCCAGCCAAAGCCGAAACTGGTTACAGGCCGTTCCACACCCGTCGAACTGCCGCGCGTCCGGTCCGTTTCCCCGCGGCCTCCGCTCAGGCCGCCCCGATCCCGGCTGACGCCGCCGGCGTCCCCAACGCCTCCGACGCCAGCCAAAGCGCGGCCGCGCATCCGCCTCGCCTGGCAGAACCTTGCGCTGATCGCCGCAGGGGTCCTGCTCGCTTTTCTCAGCCTCTTGGTCTACAACACGCTGCAACCTGGCCCCCCGCGCCTGACGGAACGCGCGATCAACCAGCTCATCGGCCGCGCAATGGCTTCGGCCACGCCGCCGCCATCCACTGCGGCGCGCGTGTACGAGCTGATCGCGCGTTCTGTGGTGCTCATCCGCACGCGCGTGACCGGGGACGGCGAATCTGAAGATGGATTGGGGTCGGGCGTGATCCTCGATCAGAGCGGCATCGTGCTCACCAGCCTGCACGTGGTACAGGGCGCCAGCGAGATCACCATTGTCTTTCCCGATGGCGCCGTTTCGCCGGCCGCTATCGTCAGCAAGCTGGGCGACAAGGACATCGCCGTGCTCAAGGCGTTGCAGCCGCCGCCGCAGCTCATCCCGGCCGTCCTGGGCAGTCCGGCCTTGCTCCAGGTCGGCGACGAGGCGATCGTCGTCGGCAATCCGTTTGGGCTCCGACACACTGTCACGGCGGGAGTAATCTCTGGCCTGGAGCGCCGCTTCAGGCTGCCCAACAGCGAAGAGGCGACAGAGGGACTCATTCAATTCGACGCTGCGGTGAATCCCGGCAACTCTGGCGGCCCGCTGCTCAATCGCGATGGCGAGGTCGTGGGCATCGTCACTGCGCTGGCGAACCCCACAGATCAGACCGTTTTCATCGGCATCGGTTTTGCAGTGCCGATTGATGTGGCGGCGAGCGCGGCCGGCTCCCCGCCGTTCTAACGTATCGCGTGTTGCGGAGTTCGCGTCGCTTCACGCTTCCCGTTTCACGCTTTCCTTGCGAGCAACTCAATGTCAAACACCCTGTCCAACACCGGCGCCGCGTCCCTCATGGAACACGCGCTGTACGAAGTCAAGAAGATCATCGTCGGGCAGGATCACCTGCTGGAGCGGATGCTGGTGGCGTTGTTGGCGCGCGGACATCTGCTCGTGGAGGGCGTGCCTGGCCTAGCCAAGACGCTGGCCATCAAGACGCTGGCGCAGGTCATCGGAGGCGAGTTCAAGCGCATCCAGTTCACGCCCGACCTGGTGCCTGCGGACCTGGTGGGCACGCGCATCTACAACCAGAAGACCGGCGAGTTCAGCACATCGTTCGGCCCGGTCTTCACCAACCTCCTGCTGGCCGATGAAATCAACCGGGCGCCCGCCAAAGTGCAGAGCGCGCTCCTGGAAGTGATGCAGGAACGACAGGTGACGATTGGCCGCGACACCCACAAGGTGCCCGACCCCTTCCTGGTGTTGGCGACGCAGAACCCGATCGAGACCGAAGGCACCTACCCGCTGCCCGAAGCGCAGGTAGATCGCTTCATGATGAAGGTGCTGATCGGCTATCCGACGAACCAGGAGGAGTTCATCATCGTCGAGCGGATGACCGCCGCGCTGCCGGCCGTGGAAATGGCGCTGACCACAACGCAACTGATCGAGCTCCAGCGCGCAGCCGACCAGGTATACGCGGACCCCGCCCTGATGGAATACGCAGTGCAGCTCGTCGCCGCGACGCGGCGGCCGGTCGAGTACGGGCTGGATGACATCGCGGCCTACATCCTCTATGGCGCCAGCCCGCGCGCCTCGATCAACCTGATCCTCACCGCGCGGGCGCTGGCTCTTCTGCGCGACCGCAGTTACGTGTTGGTCGGCGATGTGCAGGATATGGCGCTCGATGTGATGCGCCATCGCCTGATCCTCTCCTACGAGGCGCTGTCGGACAATGTAACCAGCGACATGATCCTGGCGCGGGTGTTGGATCAGGTGCCTTTGCCGGCGCTGCCATTGCAACAACATGCCGTCATCAACGCCAACGCCTGAGCAAATTCTCCAGCGGCTGGACTGGCAGGTGATCCGTCGCCTCGACGGCATCCTGCAAGGCGACTATCGCAGCCTGTTCCGCGGGTTCGGGCTTGACCTGGCCGGTCTGCGCGAGTATCAGCCCGGCGACGACATCCGCCACATAGACTGGAACGTCACCGCGCGGCTGACGACGCCCTACGTCCGCCAATACATCGAAGATCGCGACATCACCGCCTGGTTTCTGCTCGATCTCAGCCCGTCGGTGGATTTCGGGACGGTCAACAGCCTGAAGCGCGATCGCCTGGTGGATTTCGTCTCGGTGCTCGCCCGGCTGCTCACCCGGCGGGGCAACCGGGCCGGGGCCATTCTGTTCGGCGGCCAGGTCGAGCATGTGATCCCGCCGGCCGGCGGCCGTCTGCATGTGCTGCGCCTGATCAACGATCTGATCGAACAGCCGCGGCTGCCGGCCGCGCCTTTCACCGATCTGGGCCTGTTGTTCGAGAATGCCCTGCGCACGATTCGGCGCCGATCGCTGATCTTCGTAGTGTCCGATTTCATCAGCGCGGGCGGCTGGGAAGCGCCGCTGGGGATGTTGTGCCGCCGACACGAGGTGCTGGCCGTGCAGTTGTGGGATCGCCGTGAACAGGAGTTGCCTGACATCGGGTTGGCGCTGATGCAGGACGCGGAGACTGGCGAGCAACTGCTGGTGGATACGCACGATCGGCGGTTTCGCCAACGTTTTCACGAAGCTGCGCAGCGCCGACAGGCCAGCCTCGAGGCGGCGCTGCGCCGGGCGCGCGTTGATCTGCTCTCGCTCTCGACGGAAGATGATCTGGTCCGGGCAATCGTGGAGTTCGCCGGACGCCGGCGGCAGCAGAAGCAGCTTGCCAAACCCCATTAGCGGCCGATGCGGCCGGGTGTTGAGGTGAAGATGCAGTTTCAATGGCCCATGATGTTGTGGCTGTTGCTCTTGATCCCTGTGCTCGTCTTGCTCTATGTGCTGGCGCAGCGCAGGCGGAGCCGGTATGCCTTGCGCTACGCCAGCCTCTCGCTGGTGAAGGAGGCGTTGGGCCGCGGGCCGGGCTGGCGCCGGCACGCGCCCCCGGCCATCTTTCTCCTCGGCCTGGCGCTGATGCTCATGGCGCTGGCGCGGCCGGCATCGGTCGTCACCCTGCCCGCCCAGGAGGGAACTGTCATCCTGACGATGGACGTTTCGGGCAGTATGAGAGCCGAGGACCTGAAGCCCAATCGCCTGGAGGCAGCCAAATCGGCTGCGCGTGCGTTTGTCGAACGGCAACCGACGGGCGTCAGGATCGGCGTCGTCTCCTTCAGCGACAACGCATTCCTCGTGCAGGCGCCGACGGCCGAAAAGGAACAGGTGATCGCCGCGATCAACCGGTTGGCATTCCAGCGCGGCACCGCGATCGGGTCTGGGCTGCTCACCTCGCTCGATGCGATCTTCGAGGCGGCCGACATCGAGTCCAGCGCGACGCTCAGCTCAACCCTACCCACGCCGACCCCGGTGCCCAAGGGCGTGTATGAGCCGGCTATCATCGTCCTGCTCAGCGACGGCGAGAGCAATCGGGGGCCGCGGCCGCTCGAGATCGTGGAGCGAGTCGCCGCGCGCGGGGTGCGGGTCTACACGGTGGGGGTTGGCAGCGTGGAGGGGACCGTATTGCACTTCGGCGGCCGCTCTATGCGCGTGCGGCTGGACGAGGTGACGCTGAAGCGTCTGTCCGAGGCGACGGACGGCGACTACTTCAACGCGGCGACCGAACAGGACCTGCACACGATCTATCAGGACTTGAGCACGCAGCCCGTTTTCAGAAAGCAGCATACCGAAATCACGGCGCTCTTCACCGGGATCGCGGCGGCCATCCTCTTGGCCGCGGCTGCGCTTTCGCTCCTCTGGTTCAACCGCCTGCCTTGACGCCCAGGAAGCAAGGCTGCGAAATCTGGCGGGGGTGCAAGTGGCAGAAGACGCGGTTTCGGTGCTGATCCTGGCCGGCGGTCGCAGCCGGCGCATGGGTCAGGATAAGATCTGGATGGAGCTCGATGGCAGGCCGTTGATCGAGTGGGTCGTCCGCCGCGTGCTGCCGGTCGCCGGCGAGATTCTGCTCAGCGCCAATGCGCCTGGGCGTCTTGCCGCGTTTGCGGATTCTTTGCGCGGCCAGGGCGTGCCCAGCCGGATCGTCGCCGATAGCTTCGCGGGCGCCGGGCCGCTGGCAGGACTCCACGCGGGGCTGAGCGTCGCCCGCTGCGAGCTGCTCCTGGCGCTGGCGGCCGACATGCCGTTCGTGAGCCTGGCGCTAGCGGCGCGCATGATCGAGCTGGCGCCTGGCTTCGATGCCGTTGTGCCGCAGATGCCTGTTAGCGCGACCGCAGAACCCTCGTGGGAGCCGCTCCACGCGCTCTATCGGCGGAGCTGCCTGCCGGCCATCGAGACCAGGTTGGCCGTGGGCGAGCGCCAGATGACCTGCTTTCTGCCCCACGTGCGCACGCGCGCGGTCACAGCCGAGGAGTGCGACCTTCTCGATCCCGCCAGGCTGTCGTTCTTCAATGTGAACACGATCGAGGACTGGCGCGCTGCGCAGCGGCTGGCGGCCGAGCACGGTCTTCTGGCAACGCGAGATGGCGAGGTTTGGGAATGAGTATCAGCAAAAGATTGGACGAGGCGCGCCAGGCCTTTGCCAGGGGCGATAAGGCGGCCTCAGCCGCCGCGCACGACTTCAGGCGGATCGCGCACGCGGCGCGCGAACGGCACGCTGGCGGAGAAGCGCAATACATCGGCGACCTGGTGTATGGCGGGCTTGACGGCATCATCACCACCTTTGCCGTGGTCAGCGGCGTAGCCGGCGCCAACCTGGGAACCAACGTGATCCTGATCCTGGGTCTGGCCAATCTGCTGGCAGATGGCTTCTCGATGGCGACAGGCGCCTACCTCTCGACCAAGAGCGAGCAGGAATACTACGAGCAGGAACGCACCCGCGAGCGTTGGGAGGTCCAGCACGTTCCCGATGGCGAACGCGCCGAATTGCTGGAGCTGTACCGCGCCCGCGGCTACTCGGATGCGGACGCCCGCCAACTGGTGGAGATCCACAGCCGGGATCAGGAGCGGTGGGTGAATGCCATGATGATTGATGAGCTGGGGATGCTCCGCAACGAGGGCAATCCGCTCAAGAACGCCGCGGCCACTCTGGCGGCCTTCATCGCGGCGGGCAGCGTCCCGCTGATGGTCTATCTGGCGGGGCTGGTTGCGCCTGTGCCTCCTGGCGTCGCGTTCGCAACCTCGCTGGCGCTGTCGGCGCTGGCCCTTTTTGGCCTGGGGGCCGCCAAAGTACTGGTGACCGGCCAGAAGCCGCTGCGCAGCGGCATCGAGATGCTGCTGGTCGGCGGGCTGGCCGCGGCGGTCGCCTACGTCGTCGGCGCGCTGCTGCGCGGCCTCGGCGTGCAGGCTTGAGCGGCTGGCCGCGCGCGGCCAGCAACCGACGCCTCTTCCTGACCTCATAGCTACGGACCTCCGACGAACTTGATAGTGTCGCACTTGAACAATATAAATCTCAGGTTAGCGTTACCTTAGAGCCGTACTTTCGTCTTCACATGTAGGGCGCAAGGAGAGCGACGATGAAAGCCGGTCATTAGATGATCGCGGTCTACATTGTCTTCCTGTGTTCTGGCTTGCTGTTGGCGTGTAGCCTCATCACCAACGCGTCTGCGCCCGCCCTGATCCCCGGGGCTAGTCAGCGAAGCTGATCTTCATCCACCACTCGACCGGCGACACAGGAGGTGATTATGAAACCGCGTCGTTGGATCTATCTGCCGATTCTCGCGGCAATCACAGTGTCAGTCCTGGCGTACGCCTGGTCAGGCGTGACCGCACCAGCCACCGCCGCCCAACCTGGGACGGCCCCCACCGCTGCCATCACGTTGTACGCCATCGCCGACGCTTACGTCTACTCCGCCAACCCCGCTGGCACCTATGGCGATGCGACGACGCTCTACGTCGGCAGCCAATCGCTCAGTGCTACCGGCCGCGCCCTGTTGCGCTTCGATCTGAGCAGCATCCCGGCCGGAGCGACGGTGCAGAGCGCCAGCTTCGAGGCCTATCTGACGCAGACCTCCGCGTCGCCGACCACGCTGGACGTGGAGCTGAAGCGCGTCGATGCGGCCTGGCAGGAGATGACCGTGAGCTGGAATACGCAGCCGGGCTACACCGGCGCCAACAACGTGATCGGGGTGGGGGCGGCGCTGGGCTACTACAGTTGGGACGTAACCACTCTGGTGCAGACCTGGGTGAACGGGGCGCCCAACCGGGGGCTGGCGCTGATGAGCAAGAACGAGAGCGTCCTGGGCTGGCGCGGCTTCGCCAGTCGGGAGAGCACCTCGCCGCTCAACCGGCCGCGGCTGGTGGTCAACTACACGGCGGCCACCAACACGCCGACGCGCACCCCCACCCGCACGCCCACGCACACTTTGACGCCGACCCAGACCGCCATGCCGGCGCAGACCGCCACCCGCACGCCCACGCCGACGGTCACGCCCACCGAAACGGTCCCGACTCCGACCGCCACCCCAACACGCTC
>Ga0194125_10004339_pt1 | contig 22189 bp, 16 predicted proteins | sample TA2KigC250mmetaG_FD_148626 | JGI IMG/M metagenome (GOLD analysis project Ga0194125, IMG submission 148626) | Freshwater microbial communities from Lake Tanganyika, Tanzania - TA2015034 Kigoma Deep Cast 250m | ecosystem: Environmental > Aquatic > Freshwater > Lake | place: Tanzania: Lake...
CCTTGATTTAGCCAAGGCCGGGGCGGAGCATAGGTAGCTTCATGCTGAACAATATCGCCTAGAAAAACATATTGGATTAAAGTTTGCAAGCAGTTTTCGCAGTTCCTTATTCCCTATTCCCTGGCATTAAAAAACGCCTGGTAGGCCTTGAAGGTCATGTAGAGGTCGGCCTTGGAGGCCACCTCAAAGGGCGAGTGCATGGACAGGAGGGGGGTGCCGCAGTCGATGATCTCCATGCCGTGGATGGCCAGGTACTTGGCGATGGTGCCGCCGCCGCCTTCGTCCACCTTGCCCAACTGGCCGGCCTGCCACACCACCCCGAACTCCTGGAAAATGCGCCGGATCCAGGCCACGTACTCCGCGTTGGCGTCGCTGGTGTAGTACTTGCCGCCGCTGCCCCCGTACTTGTTGAAGGCCACGCCGTAGCCCAGGCGGGCGGCGTTGCGCTTCTCGTGAACTTCCGGGTAGTCCGGGTCCAGGGCGCCGGTGACGTCCGCGGAGATGGCCCGGGAATTCATCAGCACCCGGCGCCGGGCCAGGGGGCTTTCCCCCTGCTGCTCCAGCAGGAGTTCCACGACTTCTTCCAGCAGGCAGCACTTGGCCGAGGTGTTGCCATCGGAGCCGGTTTCTTCCTTGTCATAAAACATGGCCAGGCAGGTGTACTCCGGTTGGGAGGTCTCCAATACGGCCTCCAGGGCCGCGAAGGAACAGGAGCGGTCATCCTGGCCGTAGCCCGCCACCAGGCTGCGATCCCAGCCGATGTCCCGGGCGGGGCCGGCGGGCACCACCTCCAGCTCGGCGCTGATCAAATCTTCTTCCCGGATGCCGTAGTGGTCTTCCAGGTATTTAAGCAGATAAAGCTTGAAGCGCTCCTTGGTGTCCGGGTCCCCCAGGGGCAGGGACCCTGCCAGGACATTGAGCTTTTCGCCCTCGAAGGCATCGGTGACCTTTTTATCCATCTGGGTCTTGCGGGCCAGGTGGGGCAGCAGGTCCAGGACGGTGAACACCGGGTCGCCGGGGTCTTCCCCCACTTTGAATTCCACCCGGGAGCCGTCGGCCCTGAGCACCACCCCGTGGAGGGCCAGGGGCCGGGCCAGCCACTGGTATTTCTTGATGCCGCCGTAATATTGAGTTTTGAAAAAGGTCAGGTCCGTATCTTCATAAAGGGGATATTGCTTCAAGTCCAGGCGGGGGGAGTCGATGTGGGAGGCCACGATGCGCACTCCCTCGCTCAGGGGCCGCCGGCCTTTGGCCGCCAGGACGATGGTTTTGCCTTTATGATTGTAGTAGCCCCGGTCTCCGGGAGCCTGGGACATCAGGTCCACAAATCCCCGGGCCCTGGCCATGGTTTCAATAACCGTCACCGCTTCCCGCTCGGTCTTGGCCTGGTCCAGAAAAGCCTTGTAGCGCTCGCCGTAAGCCAAAATAGCGTCCCGGGTGGCCTCGTCCACCTGATCCCATACCAGTTTTTGAGTGATCGTCAACCGCTCCCGAAGTTCTTTAAGTTCGTCTTTTTTCTCCTGGGCCTCCATGGCTCCCTCCGTATTTGAAATTGCAGACCGAAAAAGAATATAAAATCTCACCACAGAGACCACAGAGAAACTACTTATTGGCGTCCTGGAGTCCCAGGACCCCATTATTATTTGCTCTGTGAATCTCTGTGGACTCCGTGTCTCTGCGGTTAATTCTTCTATTGGGCCTCGGGCAGAATAAATTGCGTTTCCAAGATTGCGCTACGGTAATTTAATATCAAAAATTCCATTGGCAAACAACGACCGCGCATCTTTTGGGCTGCGGCTAACTCCTTGACTTGGGGAAGGAAATCTAATAAATTTTAATTAACCTGCGAGAGTGGCGGAATTTGGCAGACGCACTGGACTTAGGATCCAGCGGGAATCCCGTGGGGGTTCGAGTCCCCCCTCTCGCACACCCTCCTGGGGGAGCCAAAGGGGGGGACAACCAGTTCAGCGTGAAAATACCAAGCTCCATCAATGGCATAATTTGTAGGGGCGCGGTTTATCACGCCCCCGCGAAGGCGCAGGCAATCGGCCCCCTATAAAAAGGCGCGATGGAATGCATTGGGGGAAAAAAATAACTTCGGCGAGAGATAATAATGGCAGAAACCTCCGTAAAGGTAGAAGTGGAAGATATCGGTCCGGTTAAACGGAAGCTGAAAATCGAAGTGCCCGCCACCCAGGTGGACCAGGAAATTGACCAGGTTTACCGGTCCCTGGGGAAAAAGGTCAAGGTCAAAGGATTCCGCCCCGGGAAAGCGCCCCGGTCCGTCCTGGAGATGTATTACCGCAAGCAGGCGGAGGATGAGGTGGCGGACAACCTGGTGCGCCGCTCCCTAAGTGAGGCCCTGAAGGAAAAGGCCCTGGAGCCGGTGGACATCAACTGGCCCGAGCCGGCGCCCCGGGTGGTGGAAGGCCGGGACTACATTTACAGCGTGGAACTGGAAATCCCCCCGGAGTTCACCGTGGAAGACTACCTGAGCCTGCCCCTGGAAGCCCAGGAAGTGGCGGCCACGGATGCCGAGATCGACGCCCGCCTGGAGGACATCCGCCAGATGAACGCGGTGCTGCGGTCCCCGGTGGAGCCCCGGGAAGTTCGGGAAGGCGATTTTGTGGTCCTGGACTACCAAGGTTACTTTGGCGGCCAGGAGCTAAAGGAAGCCAAAGAAGAGAATAAGTACCTCCAGGTGGGGTCCGGTCGCTTCCACCCGGAGTTTGAACGCCAGCTCCTGGGGTTGTCTCCCGGAGCCGAGGCCCGGTTCACGGTGAGCTTCGCCCCGGATTTCGCCAACCCCCTGCTGGCCGGCAAGGTGTTGGATTTTCAAGTCAAGATTCATGAAGTGAAAGAAAAGATCGCCTCCGATCTGGACGACGCCTTCGCCCAGGCCCTGGGGGGGAACTTTCAAACCATGGCCGACTTGCGTGCCGCGGTGCAAGAGGATATTATTAAGGAAAAGGACCTGTCCAGAAAGGCGAAGTTGGAAGCCCAGATTCTGGATAAGCTCATAGGCCAAACAACCTTTGAACTGCCCGAGGCGCTCGCCCGACAGGAGCAGGAAAACATGCTGCGGGACCAGTGGCAGAGCTTGCAAGAGCAAGGGATTAACGTGGCCGGGCTGGATCGGAACCGGATGCTGGAGGCCATGCGGCCGTCAGCCGAACGCCGGGCCCGGGCCAAGCTCATCCTGGAGCGCCTCGCCGCCCAGGAGAGCGTTGCCATAGACGACGCCGAACTGGACGCCGGCGTGGCCCGCATCGCCGCCCACAGCGGCCGGGACGCGGCCCAGGTCAGACAGTTTTACCAGGAAAACAACCTCCTGGAGGTCTTGCGGCGGCAGCTTCGGGATGAGAAGACCTTGAAGCTGCTGGTGGACCAGGCCGAAATTAAGGCGCCGGAAACTCCGGCGCCGCAGGAGCAGGAATAAAAAATGCCATTGATACCCATAGTAGTGGAACAGAGCAGCCGGGGGGAACGGGCTTATGACATTTATTCCCGGCTCCTGAGAGACCGGATTATCTTTCTGGGGACCGTGATAAGTGACGATGTGGCCAACCTGGTCATCGCCCAGCTGCTCTTTTTGGAAGCGGAAGACCCGGACAAGGAGATCAATTTTTATATCAATTCTCCCGGAGGATTGGTGACTGCGGGCATGGCCATTTATGACACCATGCAGTACATCAAGTCGCCGGTGGCCACCTTATGCATGGGCCAGGCGGCGTCCATGGCGGCCCTGCTGCTGGCCGCGGGGGAAAAGGGCAAGCGCTTTTCCCTCCCCCATGCCCGGATATTGATTCACCAGCCCATGGGGAGCTTCGGCGGCCAGGCCACCGACGTGGAAATCCAGGCCCGGGAGATTCTCCGCTTGCGGGAGGAATTGAACCAGATCATGGCGGGCCACACCGGCCAGCCCCTGGAACGTATCTACCAGGACACGGAGCGGGATTTTTACATGTCCGGCCAGCAGGCCAAGGAATACGGCCTGGTGGACGATGTTATTCTGCGCCGGGAAGCGAGCCGGGCGGTTTCCGGATGACCCGTAAGAAAGCTGGACTTATTCCCCGACATTGATAGACTTGAAGTAGCGCCGTCGAATGACGATATTAAAGGTAAGCCCCAGCGGGCAGGAGATAACCCAGAAAGCCAAACCCCCAGGCGAATCCATTCCCCCGGGGTTTGCGGAGGTTATATCAAATGAGCAAGCGTGGCGCCGATAAGAGTGCCGATTTGCTGTGTTCCTTTTGCGGTAAGAGCCAGAGCGAAGTAAAAAAGCTCATCGCCGGTCCCGGAGTCTATATCTGCGACGAGTGCATCGAGCTGTGCAACGATATCATCGCCGAGGAGTATGAAAAGGAAGAATCCAAACTGGCCCGCCTGGCCATCCCGGAGCCGGCGGCCATCAAGAAGCAGATTGACGAGTATGTCATCGGCCAGGAGCGGGCCAAAAAGATCCTGTCGGTGGCGGTGTACAACCACTACAAGCGCATCAACGCCAAGGTGGAAATGGACGGGGTGGAGCTCCAGAAGAGCAATATTCTGCTCATCGGACCCACCGGTTCGGGAAAAACCCTGCTGGCCCAGACTCTGGCCAAGATTCTGAACGTGCCCTTCACCATCGCCGACGCCACCACCTTGACCGAAGCCGGCTACGTGGGCGAGGACGTGGAAAATATCATCCTCAACCTCCTCCAGATGGCGGATTACGATGTGGAGAAGGCCTCCCGGGGCATCGTTTACATCGACGAAGTGGACAAAATCGCCCGCAAATCCGACAGCCCCTCCATCACCCGGGACGTCTCCGGGGAGGGAGTGCAGCAGGCCCTGCTAAAAATCATCGAGGGCACCATGGCTTCGGTGCCTCCCAAGGGCGGACGCAAACACCCCCAGCAGGAATTCATCAAGGTGGACACCACCAACATCCTGTTCATTTGCGGGGGGGCTTTCAACAGCCTGGAGGACATCATCGGCTCCCGCATCGGCAAGAAGTCCATGGGCTTCGGCGCGGACATCAAGAGCCGGACGCAGCGGCCCCTGGGAGAGATTCTGATCCAGGTGCATCCTCAGGACCTGCTCAAGTTCGGTCTCATCCCCGAATTTGTGGGACGGCTGCCGGTCATCGCCACTCTGAACGAACTGGATGAAGAAGCCCTGGTGCGCATCCTCACCGAGCCCAAAAACGCCCTGGTGAAACAGTACCAGAAGCTCCTGGAAATGGACGCGGTGAATCTCAAATTCACTCCCGAGGCCCTGGTGGCCGTGTCCCAGGAGGCTTTGAAGCGCAAGTCCGGGGCCCGGGGCCTCAGGGCCATCCTGGAGCGGGCCATGCTGGATCTGATGTATGAACTGCCGTCCAAGAAGGAAGTCTCCGAATGTCTGATCAACGACGACTTCATTCTCCATCATGGTGCGCCGATCTTGAAATACCGCACCGCCGAAGGTTTAGGCTGGGATAAACCCGGGAGGGCCGCACAGCAATGATCTTCCGACTCAACCGCACCAGAGGCGAAGGCGACCGACGGAACGTTTTCATAGTGCCCATGTTGCCCCTCAGGGACATCGTCATCTTTCCCCACATGGTGGTGCCCCTGTTCATCGGCCGGGAACGCTCCATCAATGCCCTGGAGTATGCCATGGGCCAGGAAAAGTATATCCTCCTCTGCGCCCAGAAGGATCCCCGCAAGGATGAACCCCGGGAAGGGGAAATCCGCCGGGTGGGGACGCTGGCCTCCATTCTCCAGCTTCTGCGCCTGCCCGACGGCACGGTTAAAGTTCTCGTGGAAGGTAAAACCCGGGCCCAGATCCGCCAGTTTTTGCCCAGCGCCAACTTCTTCCAGGTGGAAGTCGAGGAAATGGCGGAAACCTGGGAGTATTCCTCGGAAACCGAGGCGCTGCGCCGGGCCGCGGTGACCGGGTTTGAGACTTACGCCAAGCTGAACAAGAAGGTCCCCCAGGAGGCCCTCCAGGCCGTGGTCGGCATCGATGACCCGGGCCGGCTGGCGGACATCATCGCCGGCCACTTGGCCATCAAAACCGACGAAAAGCAGGCGCTGCTGGAAAACCTGGACGGCCCCCGCCGCCTGGAAAAGGTCCTGGGATTGGTCAACCGGGAAAATGAAATCCTCCAGATCGAAGGCCGCATCAAGAACCGGGTCAAGAAGCAGATGGAAAAGACCCAGCGGGAGTACTACCTGAACGAGCAGATGCGGGCCATCCAAAAGGAGATGGGCGAAAAGGAGGACATGAAGGGGGAGATCCAGGATATAGAGCGGCGCATCCGCAAGAAGAAGATGTCCCCGGAGGCCACCGCCAAGGTAAAGCACGAGCTAAAAAAACTCAAGCTCATGAGCCCCATGAGCGCCGAAGCCACGGTGGTGCGGAACTACATCGACTGGATTCTGTCCCTGCCCTGGTATGACAAGACCCGGGACCGCTACGACATCGCGGAAGCCGAACGCATCCTGGAAGAAGACCACTACGGCCTGGAGAAACCCAAGGAAAGGATCCTGGAACACCTGGCGGTGCAGAGTCTGGTGAAAAAGATCAAGGGTCCCATTCTCTGCCTGGTGGGCCCCCCCGGGGTGGGCAAGACCTCCCTGGCCAAGTCCGTGGCCCGGGCCTTGGGACGGAACTTCGTGCGCCTGTCTCTGGGCGGGGTGCGGGATGAAGCGGAAATCCGCGGCCACCGGCGCACTTATATCGGCGCCTTGCCGGGCAAGATCATTCAGTCCATTAAGAAAGCCAAGAGCAACAACCCCGTCTTCTGCCTGGACGAAGTGGACAAAATGAGCATGGATTTCCGGGGCGACCCCTCCGCGGCGCTACTGGAGGTCCTGGACCCGGAACAGAATTTCGCGTTCAACGATCATTACCTGGACCTGGACTACGATCTCTCCGAGGTGATGTTCATCACCACGGCCAATAACCTGTATGGCATTCCGGCCCCCCTCCAGGACCGCATGGAGATCATCCGGATTCCGGGATATACCGAAGTGGAGAAAGTGCACATCGCCGAGAAGTTCCTCATTCCCAAACAGCTCAAAGCCAGCGGCTTGAGCGGAGAAAACGTCACCTTCTCGGAAAACGCCATCTACAACATCATTCGCTATTACACCCGGGAGGCGGGGGTGCGGAACCTGGAGCGGGAAATCTCCTCCATCTGCCGCAAGGTGGCCCGGGAAGTGGCGGAAAAAGGCAAAGACCACGCGGTCAAGGTCAACAGCCAGGCCATTGCCAAGTACCTGGGAGTGGCCAAATTTCGCTACGGCACCACGGAAGAGAAAGACGAAGTGGGGCTCAGCACCGGCCTGGCCTGGACCGAGTTCGGCGGTGAACTCCTCCAGACGGAGGTGGTGGTGCTGCCGGGGCGGGGGAAACTCCTCATCACCGGCAAATTGGGCGAAGTCATGCAGGAATCGGCCCATGCCGCCCTGAGCTACGTGCGCTCCAAGGCCCAGAACCTGGGGCTGCCGGAGGATTTCTACCGCAAGATCGACCTCCACATTCACGTGCCGGAAGGCGCCATCCCCAAGGACGGGCCGTCGGCGGGCATCACCATTGCCACCAGCATCGTTTCCGCCCTGCTTAAAATCCCGGTAAAACGGGACGTGGCCATGACCGGGGAGATCACCCTGAGGGGGCGGGTCCTGCCCATCGGGGGCCTGAAAGAAAAGATCATCGCGGCCCATCGCCACCAGATCAAGACGGTGCTAATTCCCCGGGACAACGAAAAAGACATCAAGGAGATTCCGGCCCGCATCTTGAAGGCCGTGGACCTGGTGCTGGTGGACAACGCCGATGACGTGCTTAAATTGGCCCTGGTCCTGGAAGACCCGGAGAGCCTGTTCAAACCGGCCCCGCCGCCGGTGCCCCCGGAACCGGCCTATATTCCCGCGGTTCCGGAGGAAATCCAAGCGCATTAAAACAGTGAGCCGTGAGCGGTGAGCAGTTGGACCGAGGATTTTTCTGCTCACGGCTCACGGCTCACTTACGACTTGACACCCGGCCCGCCATTTGAGACTATAACGGACGCGGGCGGATAGCTCAGTGGGAGAGCATCGGCCTTACAAGCCGGGGGTCACAGGTTCAAGTCCTGTTCCGCCTACCAATTTTGGGTTCACGGTTCAAAGTTCAAGGTTCAAAGTTTTTGCAAACTTGGGAAGAGATCTTGAAACTCTAACTTTGAACTTTCAACCTTGAACCTTGAACTTTTATGTCCGGGGGCGTAGTTCAGTTGGTTAGAACGCCGGCCTGTCACGCCGGAGGTCGCGAGTTCGAGTCTCGTCGTCCCCGCCAAGTAAAATCAAGGGGTTAGGTCAATCGGCCTAACCCCTCTCTTTTGATTCCCCACCTCATTTCCAACCCGGGCCCAGCCAAATAATACCGTTTTCGGTTTTCGGTCTTCGGTTTTCGGTTAAAATAAATAAGATTTATCAATAAGTTACAGGTTGAGTTTGTTGCACCTGAAAGCGGACACGGTATAAAACAAGGGAAAATGCTCACGCTTGCGCCCTTGTGGCTTGCCGGGGGCCTGCGCCTGACTTTCTTGGCATCCGAAAGATATAGGGGTTGCCCAAAGTAATTTCCTCGTAGGGGCACGGCGAGCCGTGCCCAAGGCACAGGGGCACAGCGCGCTGTGCCCCTACGTCAAAAAACAATCGGAAAAAACATTTGGCAATCGCTATAATGCGGGTTCACCCCGGGCATCTTGGCCGCCCGGTGGTGGTTTAATCAGCTTTGCCCCTTTTGTCCGCCCTTTATTTCAACGCCCCTTTTCCTCCTACTTCACAAAGGGATATTGGTGCGGACCCGGACGCACGGGACGCTGGTAGTGCCTCCGATCACCACTCGACCAAAATTGCCGGTGTCTCCCGATCTGGCGTAGCTGGTGGAGTTGGTCAGGCCGCTGCCCACGAAATTATAGGTGTACCCGGCCAATTCGTAAGCCACGGGAACGGGGTAATACTTGCCTCCACTGAGAGTGGTTTTAAATTTGACCTGCACCCCGTACCTTTGCCCCTTGGTCAGGAGAGACGTCAGGCTCACCGGGATGGAGTAATACCCGGCTTCCTCGCAGGTGCCGGTTTTGGTGGTTAGGAGGTTGGAAAAGGCCACCACGCCAGGAGAAACATCAGTAACCGTGCCATAGACCTTGATTTCATAGGGCATGTTGTTCATGACGCTGAAGAACTCCACGGCGACCAGCTTTTCGCCGGTGTTGCCTGGAGCAAAGACCGTGGCCCCATACCCATAGGGATTGGTGGTCGAACCCCATCCAATAACACTCACCAGGCCGGGCAGGTCTTCCATGTAGAAATATTCGGCGGAGTTGTAAGCCCGGGTGGCCGCAGCCCAGGGAGACCCCCTGTAGTACATGTTGTCGCTGCCGACGTTGCCGGTGTCATAGGGGATGTAAAAGTAGCCATCCCCCGGGTTGGTGGCGGTGCCGCCCCAGGTGGCCCCCCAACTGTTTTTCACAATCCAGCAGCCCTGGCCTCCCGGATGGGCCTTATTGTTGTCCCAGCCCACGATGAGCACTTCATGGTTGGAGGAATGGGTGCACCCGGGATGATAATAAACCCGGGTGGTGGAATTGTAGAAGCTGCCGTCCCAATGAAAAGCGGTCACCAGCGGGGTGGTCCTGGAATACATGGCGTCTTTCATCGTCGCGGTGTTTTTCGCGACCCAGCGGGTGCCGTTGATCCGCCGGCTGGGGTTGGGACGGCTGCCCCAGCCGCACTTGGTATCAACAAAAATGCTGGAGGAATTGTAAGGATCGGCGCTTTCCAGCACGGCCCCCTTTTGCCTGGGGCCGGTGCTGGGGCTCTTCTTCAACACCATCGTAAGGTAGGCCGTGGCCAAGTTGGTGTTGCCGCCGTCGCACCGCTTCCATGCAAAGGGCCATTTACATTCATCCGAGATCATGTTGTTTTCCGACAAATCGAGGTTAGGGTGGCCCGCGGTTTCAATCTTGTATTTGGATTCCACCGCGCCGAGGTTGCCGAAGGCCCAGCAGGAACCGCAGGAGCCCTGGTCCTTCACCGGGGTGATGGCGTTATAGCCCAGGACGCTGCGCAGATCCCAGGCCGTCGGCACGGCCTGGGGAGCGATTCTGAGGGCCATCGGGTGCTGTTCCAGGAATCTCAGGTCCACCGGAGGCGGCAAATAACCCAAACGGCGGCCCTCCTCGGTCACCGCCGCCCTATAGGTCCCCTGGGCCATTTCAATGGATACTTCTTCAAAGTCGGGATTAAGGGGGGCAACCTCAAGCACCTCACCGCTGGTGTAGCCTACCCCTACCATCAAGAGAAGCAAGGGTGTCAGGATGAACGCCGCTACCACGGATAATGCATGTATTTTTCTCATGGCTTCTCCTTCATAAGGCCGAAACTGGGAATGGCCAAGTTTTGCCTGAATCCATCTCATGTTGCCAGTGGTTACACCTCACCTCACCTTAACCTTGACTTTCAAATATTCTTCCGATGGCTTTTTCACCTCCCCTCGGCGGGCGATCTGGATCGCCAGGTCTGTGGCCCCGATGCCTACCGTATCAAATTCAAAGACGATTTCGCCGAAATCCCCCAACTTGGGGAACGGCGCCGGTTCCGGAGGGATGGCTTTCCTGGAGGCCAATTTAAGGATGCCCGGGTCATAAATGGGGGTGACGATATCATAGCCGCCGCTGGCAGGGTTGCGGATTTTTAGGGCAAACTTTTCCCCTCGCTGGACGGCAATGGTGCGTCCGGCGTCCGCCTCGGTGATCATCTGGGGGGACGGTGGGCCAGCCCAGCCAGGGGCCACGGCCCACAGGCACCAGAGAAACAGGCTCATCACCCTGTACCCCTGCTCCAATGAGATCAGTGAGGCCAGGGCCCACAACCAGCGGGGCGAGGTCCGGGTGCAAGTGCGCTTCAAGATATTTTTCTGGATCAAGGACCAGATCCGCCTGGTGGAGCAGTCCGACCCCTCGGAGGTCTAGGCCTGGCTTAAGCGTCAGTCAGGGCGAAAAGTTCGTCACCGAAAAGGTTAATTCCAATCCATGCTTATGAGGAGTTTTTGAGGATGATTCCTTTCACTTATAGCAAATAATATTTTTCCAGGAATTTGTCAACCCACCAACTGGACATACCCACCAACTGGACATAGTGATTTTTTATAATAATTTTGAAAAACATGTCCCTCAAAGCCAAGATACTTGAGCCTTTTGCAAAATTACCCCGTCTTTAGGTAGCCGCAGGCTTCAGCCTGCGCCGGCACAGGCTGGAAAGCCTGTGCTACTGAATCCGAGTTTATGGTTTTTTCGCGAAGATTTTGCCTGTAACACCTTTATTTAATTAAAGTAATTAGGTACTTTTTTAGTTGGGTTGCGGCCAAAGGCCGCGATGTGTTACCGGATATTTCTTTAAGCAACATGGGAAAATCGCAGCCTTAAAATGAATTTTGCAAGAGCCTCAGGTGTTATCCCCAAATGGTTTGCCCTGATTGATTTCGCCCCGTGATCTTAAAAACGCCATAAATGAGTCCGGGGTTGACAAAAGCCAACCCCAGAAATAAATCAACCCGATATTGTATGACCAATATCGGGGAAGAATCCTAGTCAGTAGCGCGGGGATCATCCCCATTCGCTGCATTGATTTTAACCAGCGAAAAAATTCGTCAAGCAAAGTTTTTATTTGTCAAGGGTAAATTTGCGTCATCCTTCTCAGCCAGGGCCGCGACTGAAACACTACCAACTTTTCAATTTTCCAACTGATTCACTACCGAGGTCCGTGCATCCGTCATTTAAGAAAACTTTCACAAATCATTGCCCACATGCAACCTCTAAGGGTTGCAAGGTAATCGCCTAACCATCTATATTTATAAGCTAAATAAGATTGTCGATTGAAGTTCAAAGGATACCGATTTTTGTTAGAGTAATTTTTCCCCCCCTATGAAAATGGGAGAATAAATCAGGATAGCAGAGATTGCATAAAAGGCCGCAAGGGTGGGGGAAGGCTCGGGACATCATATACTCTCGTTTTTAACTATATAATATTATTAAACAAAAAACTGACCGCAAAAAAAGCCCACGACAGTTAGCTGCGCCCGTCAAACCCCCGGCCCCGGGGAGGGCCAGAAGCTAATCTCTATTTCGGCCCATCTCCTTTGACCCGGACCAGGGTCCTGTTTAAGATAGCTCCACTTTCCGCGGCGACTCCAGAAGGGGGATTATGAAGGGCCTTTGGGAATCCGTCAAAATCAGCCTGAAGGATCAGATGCCGGATTCGGGGTTTCATCTGTGGATCGAACCCCTCCAGGCCCACCCGGAGGAGGACCGGGAGCTCACCCTTATCTGCCCCAACCCTTTTGCGTTACGCTGGATCAAATCCAATTATCTCCCCCTCATCCGCCAAGGTCTCAAGAGCGCCTGCGGCTTGAACCTGCCGGTAAACCTCACCATTGCCCCCGGCAAACCGCGCTTGACCACCGGGACCATGCATTGGCAACAACCGGCCTTGCCCCTGCTTCCGGAAAAATCCTCGCCCTCTTTTAACCGGGCTTTCACCTTCGAACAGTTCGTCGTGGGGTCCAGTAACCGCCTGGCCTTCCAGGCTGCCCAGGCCCTGGCCCGCAACGACACTTTTTACAACCGGATCCTGTTCATCACTTCCGGCCCGGGGCTGGGGAAGAGCCACCTGTCCCAAGCGATGGGGCAATTTCTCACCCAGTCCCTGCCTGGTCCCCAGGTGCTCTATCTCAGCGCCGAAAATTTCGCCAACGAGATGGTGGCGGCCTTGAAAGGCGGCCGCATGAGCCAATTCAAGGAGCGCTTCCGCCAATGCGAAGCCCTCCTTTTGGAAGAGGTCCAGTTCTTAAGCGGTAAAGAAAAAATCCAGGCGGAATTCTGTTATACCCTGGACACCCTGGTGAGCCGGCTCAAGCGGGTGGTGTTCACCAGTTGCTGCCTTCCGGGGGAGATTCCCCACCTGTCCCAGGAACTGGGCTCCCGCCTCTCCGGCGGGGTCATCACCCCCATCGGCGCCCCGGATTTTACCACCCGGGTCAACATCCTGCGCAAGAAAGCGGAAAACCGGGGGGTGCAGATCTCAGTGAAGATTCTGGAACACCTGGCGGAATACCTTACCGAGGACGTGCGCCGACTGGAGAGCGCCATGGATGGGCTGGTGGCCCGGACCACGCTACTAAAGGAGCCTTTCAGCCTGCGCCTGGCCCAGGAAGTGCTCCAGGATCTCCAGGCGGTGAAGCCGGGTCTGACCGTTCCCGTCATTCAGAAAATTGTGGCGGCCTTTTACCGGGTTAGTCTGGCGGAACTGCTGGGACCGTCCCGGCAGAAGCGGCTGGTGCGGGCCCGGCAGATGGCCCTCTATTTTTCGCGCCTATACACCGACAAGACCCTGGTGGAGCTGGGGCGGCTCTTTCAGCGCAGCCACGCCTCGGTGACCCACGCCCTCCAAACCCTGGAGCGGGATCGGAAGACCCAGCCCCGGCTGGCTCAGGAAGTGAATCTGCTGGAAGAAAGACTGGCGCAGGCCCAGGTTAAGGCGGGGTGGCAGCGAGCATCCACTCCTCGCAGCGATGCTTGATGACCCTTCCTTCGATGACGAACACAATGTTTTCCGCGATGTTGGTCGCCAGGTCGGCAATCCGTTCCAGGTTTCTGATGATGATGATGAAGTGATGGAGCCGGATAACCCAGCGGGATTCCTGAATCATGAACTTCAGCAACTTCTGCACGTATTCATCATCCATGAGGTCCGCTTCCACATCCCGCTGACACACCTGGATGGCTAACTTCGGGTTTTGCAGGGTAAAGGCCTCGATGCTGGTGCGGACCATGCCTAAAGCCAGGTCTGCCATTACCTGAAGGTCGATGGGGAGTTCCAGGGGCGGGCGGCTATTGAGTTCCAAGGCCCGCTCGGCGACGTTCACCGCCTGGTCGCCGATGCGCTCCAACTCCGTGGCGATACGCATAGCCGCCACGATGAGCCGCAGATCCGTGGCCAGGGGTTGACGCAGCGCCAGGAGCTTGAAGGCCCGGTCCTCAATTTCCAATTCCATGCGATTGATGATGATGTCGTCGGTAATTACGTCCCGGGCCAGGTCCGAGTCCCGGTTTATCACCGATATGACGCTTTTGCTCACCGCGGTTTCGGCCAGGGCCGCCATGCGCAGCAAGCTCTGTTTCATTTCATCCAATTCAGTATCGAATTGCCTGACTGTTTTTACCGGCGTCGCCATCCCTGCCCCCTTTTTACAGAAGGGATCCGAAATTCCCATTCAGCGGCTGCCCTGGGCCGGCCCCCCGCTGCTCCTGCCGGCTGGTTCCCCTCTTAACCATCCCCTGGTGAATGTTAATAAGGCACTTAAAAACAGCAATTTAACTTATAAACACAGCGATGTTAATTATTTTACTATAGTCTTCGTATAAGATAAATAATGTTAACCAAAATTCTGAACGTTTTCGCATCGGAAATTCCTTCGGCAAGGGACTCCTGTTTCCCGTTGGCAATAAGGGGAGGGAAAAGCATTTCTGGGGTAAGCCCATGATTCTTCTCGCCCTCCACCCCGAGTCTCGGTGCATGATTAGAGAACCATTGATGAATCAAGGACAGTAACCCAGATACCAAGCTATTTCGGAAGGTTGTAAGCAAAGTGAAAATTGCCGTGGTGGGACCCGGCGCCTTGGGGTGCTTGCTGGCCGCCTCCTTACTGGAGGCGGGAGAAGAGGTGGTCCTGGTGGATTACCGTCCGGATCGGGCGGCCCGGCTGCGGGAGCAGGGCATCCAGCTTACGACCCTGAATGGCAGGGAAAAGGTATTGCCGGCCCCCGTCACCCTGGCCCCCGGGCCTGGACCATGCCATTTGGTGATCATGACGGTGAAGGCCTACCAGACCCGGGCCGCGTCCCAGATTCTGCCCACTCTGATGGCCGGAGACACGTTGGTCCTCACCTTGCAAAACGGCCTGGGCAACCTGGAGGAGATGGCCCGGGTGGTAGGCCCGGATGCCTTGTTGGCTGGCGTAGCTTATCTGGGCGTCACCCGCCGGGGCGAAGGCCAGGTGGTCCACGCGGGGGCCGGGGCCATAGTTATCGGCGCCTCTCCCGGCTCCCGGGTGACCCCGGAGGAAGTCCAAGCCATAGTCTCCATATTTCGCCGGGCCGGCTGGGACTGCCGGGCCCACCCGGATATCCAAACCCTGCTGTGGGAAAAACTGCTGATCAATGTGGGGATCAACCCCCTCACCGCGTTGCTGCGGGTGCCTAACGGCGTCCTGCTGAAATTGCCCGAAGCCTGGGAACTGGCGGTGGCCGCGGCTCGGGAGGCCCAGGCGGTGGCACACGCCGCGGGCATCCCCTTGAAGAGCGATCCGGAGGAAAGCCTGCGCCAGGTGTGTTTGGCCACCGGGGCCAACCGCTCTTCCATGCTCCAGGACGTGCTGGCAGGCCGGCCTACGGAGATCGAAGCGTTGAACGCCCAGGTGGAGGTCTGGGGGGCGGCGGTGGGGGTGGCCACTCCGGTTAACCACTTTTTAACCCAGCTCCTCCGGGCCTGGGGCCGGGCTGGGGATATGCGGGTGGGGTGATAAAATTCACCACCAAGACACCAAGGACACAAAGAATCACCAAGAAGAAAAAATTGACCGGAAGCCTCGTTCGGTCAATTATGTTAACTTTGTGTAACTTTGTGTCTTGGTGGTAAAGTTTTTCAAGGCGGCAGACCCGGCAGGAGAATCTGAAGTCCCTCATCCTTCTGGGAGCCGGGCTGCACCAGGGGAACGAACCGCACCGGCAACCGGGCCTCCTCCGTGAGCTTCCCACCGGTTTTGCGGTAGCGGATCAAGGTCTGGGGCAGCCCCGGCGGCCCCACGGGAATGACCAGGCGGCCTCCCTCCCTCAGTTGCGCTTCCAGGGCCGGCGGCACCTGGCGGGCCGCGGCGGTGACCAGGATGGCGGCAAAGGGCGCCTCCCGCGGCCACCCTTGATAACCGTCCCCGGTCTTGACCCGCACCTGGTGATAACCCAGGGCTTTGAGACGGTCCGCGGCCGCTTTCGCCAGTTCGGGGAGAAGTTCGATGGTAAAGACCTGGTCGGTAAGCTCCGCCAAAATGGCGGCTTGATAGCCCGAGCCGGCGCCGATCTCCAGGACCTTATCCCCCGGCTGGAGCTCCGCCCACTGGGTCATGAGGGCCACGATATAGGGCTGGGAGATCGTCTGCTCGGAGCCGATGGGGAGCGGATGGTCGCCATAGGCCAGGGAAGCCAGACGCTCCGGCACGAAGCGGTGCCGGGGGACCCGGGCGAAAGCCGCCAGAACCCGAGAATCGGTGATATCCCGGCCCTTCAATTGCTGGGCCACCATGCGCTCCCGAGCCGCCTCGTCCCAGGTCTGGGCGGGAAGGGGCGTCGCCAGTCCCGCCACTGCCATCAGGACCCAGCAAAAAAAGTGCAGGTGAGACGCCATACAGCTTAAGATATAATAATTTTTCCTTTTTTTCTGCATTCATCTTGCCTGCATTCAGACGCGGGATCAAGGGTGTCAGCCAGGCCGGGAAAAGCTGGAGACCTTTGATCGCTCCCTCCTGTTACAAAATGCCAGGACCGGGACAGCCTCTCCGCCCCGGCCCAGTGGTAAGGCAGGCCTCAAAGTCGAATTTTAGTCGGCCGGTTCCCAATTTAACTCAAAGCTGTTGTCGTAAAGCGTGTACAAGAAGCCCATCATTTTGCCCACCCCCGGGGGTCGTCATCTCGGACTTTCCAGTAGGCAAGGTAACTTGCCGGCACCATGCGGGGTTCTCCGGTTTTCAGATCGGGTTCGATATTTTGCCAGACCTCGCGCTTCTCCATGACCCGCCACAGGGTCCCAAACTTTTTACTGCGTACGGTCTGACCCACATGGGGCAGTCCCTTTTTCGCTATAATCTCTTCGTAGATAGTAATGAACTTTTATCCCCTGTTGCTGAAATACGTCCAGCCCAGCTTTCCTTATCTCTATTGCCATTGTTTACCTTGTAAACGCAGCCAATAATTTTTTCAGTAATCTTATTTAATCTGTGTTCATCTGTGGTTAATACCTAACCCGGAAATCCCCCAGGTCCCCCTGGTAAGGCTGCCATTGAACATCCACTTTTTCCACGTAAGCATAAGGCGGCCCTTTATGGCACCATACCAGCATGCTGTTAAGAGAGGCGCGGTTACCTTCAAACACCGCTTCCACCCGGCCGTCAGGCAGATTGCGCACCCAACCGTTAATTCCCCTAGCCCGGGCCTCATCCCGGGTATGGGCCCGGAAAAAGACCCCCTGAACCCGCCCCTCAATTAACACATGAACCCGGGCCTTCTCTTTTTCTCCCATATGAAGCTTCCTCCGGCCTGTGGTCAGATGCGGCATTCGCCCGGCTCAACCTTGGCTATTGGCTATTGATACCGAGCTTTTACGGGCGCAATAAATTGCGCCCCAATACAATAATACCTTTTTGATTGCATATTAGTATGCTAACTCTCTTTACCGAAAACCGAAAACTGAAAACCGGAAACCTTTCTCACGCCGCCGGAGGCGGACCCGGCGGCGTTTCCGCCGGAGGAGGCGCCGTCTCCTCTTCTTCCCGGGGTTCCGCCCGCCGGGCGGGACTGCCAAAGAGGCGCACCGCCAGGATGGAAATTTCATACATGCCGTAAATGGGAATGGCAATGGCGATCATGGTGAGAATATCGGCGTGGAAGGCGGCCACCACCGCGCTGAGCAGCAGGGCCATGCGTCGCTGGCGGACCAGGAATTCCCGGGTCACCAGGCCCATGCGACCCAGGATGACGAGAACCAGGGGAAGCTGGAAGATCAAGCCAAACAGCAGCAGCAGGCGCAGGCAGAAATTGACGAACTGCGTGAGGTTGAGCATGGAGTAGAGAAATTCGCTCTCGTAGCGCAGGGAAAAAGAAATGATGAGGGGCCAGATAAGCTGCAAGAAAAAAAGGTCCCCCAAAACAAACATTATGGTGCCGATGGGCAAGAAGTAATAAAAATATCTTCTCTCGTTTTCATAAAGGGCCGGGGCGCAGAATCGCCAGATCTGGTAGAGGATGAAGGGAAAAGCCATGGCCAGCCCGGTGATGAGGGAAATCTTCATCTGCACGAAAAAAGGCTCCAGAGGGGCCATGTAATTGAGCCGGTGGGGCTGCTCCACCTTGGGCGGCGCGGGGTCCACTCCCAGCTTTTGAGCCAAATCGGGAAATTTCTGCATCACCCAGGATTGGGCGGAGTAAGACCATTTTTGAATCGCCGAAGGCTCCATCAGGGGCCGGGTGATGAACCGCTGCACCGTAGGCACCAGGGGCCAGGCGATCATCATGCATATCACCATGGCAACAGCGCAGTAAATAAGCCGCCGGCGCAGCTCTTCCAGGTGTTCCAGAAAAGACATGGTGGTCAAACTACTAGCCCTCCTGCCCGGCCACCGGGTGACGTCTTGGGCAAATCCTTTCTCTTCCAATATAAACAAAGCCCTCCGCCAATATCAAGGGCAGTCCCGGGGATAATCCGGTTTTTGGTTTCATGTTCCTGGGGGCGACTGGGCAAAAATTTTTATTTTAATCAGGCGCCGGGGATTCATATTGGCTAAAATGTATTCCAGGGTCGATTCCAAATTAATCTTTCCTTGAAAACGAGAGCCGATAAAAATGCCGCAGGCGCGTCGCCACATAAAAATCTTCGGGGGATGGGCGCTGGCCTTCATGGCGCTGATCCCTGGGGTGGCCTGGGCTGCCGGCGACGGCGGCAACGGGGGCAGCCACGCGCTGCTGACGAGTATCGGTATCAGCGTTATTGCCGCCACGGTGTTGGCCTACCTGGCCAACTTGATCAAACAACCCCTGCTCCTGGCCTATATTGCCGCGGGGGCCGTCATCGGACCGCAATTTGGCCTGGGTCTGGTCCGCAGCCAGGACGACATCAGCATCATTGCCGAGATGGGGTTGATTCTCCTGCTCTTCATGATCGGCCTGGAACTGGACCTCAAAAAAATCAAGGAAGCGGGCAAACCGCTCATCGTCACCGGAATCCTGCAATTCGTCCTGTGCTTGGCCATGGGCCTGGGATTTTTCCTGCTCCTGGGATTTACCGTGGGGCCGCCTTATGAATACCGCATCTTCGGGGTCAAAGTGCTGGGCGGGGAATACGACTTGTTGTATCTGGCCGTCTGCATTGCTATAAGCAGCACCGCCATAGTGGTGAAATTGCTGTATGAAAAATTCGAGTTGGACACCCTGGCCGGCCGGATTACCCTGGGAGTATTGGTATTCCAGGATATCTGGGCCATCATCATGCTGAGCATCCAGCCCACCCTGGCCAACCCCCGATTACTCAATCTGCTTTGGAGCTTTGCCGAAGGGCTGATTTTGGTCGTCGTCAGCCTGGTCCTGAGCAAATACCTGCTGGGATATATCTTTAGAAAGATCGCCAAACTGCCGGAACTGGTCCTGGTGGCTTCTCTGGCCTGGTGCTTTCTTGTCTGCGGGGTGGCCAGCTATTTCAATCTCTCGTTGGAAATGGGCGCTCTCATCGCCGGGGCGGCAATTTCCACTTTTCCGTACAATGTGGATATAATCGCCAAGATCGTCAGCATCCGCGACTTTTTCATCACCCTGTTTTTTGTGGGCCTGGGGATGGCCATTCCCAATCCCATGGACAACCTGGGAATGCTGAAACTTGCCGGGGTTGCGGCCCTGTTTGTGGTGGCCACGCGGTTTTTATCCGTGTATCCCATTCTCTATTACCTTAAAAACGGCCACCGCGTCAGCCTGCTGACTTCCATCAATCTGTCCCAGATCAGCGAATTCGCCCTGGTGATTACCGCCTTGGGCATCAAATACCAACATATCGTCCCGGATATTCAGACCCTGATCATTTATATTTTTGTAATGACTTCCATATCCTCCACCTACATGATCAAATCCAGTCATTTCCTGCAAACTTATTTGAGCCAAGCCCTCAAGAGAGTGGGATTCAAGGATATTTACCAGGCCCAGCCGGAGGAGGCCCACGGCCCCCCCAAAGACATCGCCTTACTGGGTTTCTACCGTATCGCCAGCTCTTTCATCGAGGAAATCAAGGCGTTAGATTCGGAGCTGGAACAACGGTTGCTGGTGGTGGATTATAACCCTGTAGTTTATCAGAAATTGCAGGACCAGGGAGTGGAAGTGGTTTATGGGGATATCAGCAACCTGGAGACTTTGAACCATGCCGGCATCGAGCACGCCAAACTGGTGCTTTCCACTGTCCCTGACGATCTATTGGTGGGCACCAGTAATCTCGAAATCATCGAGCTCGTGGAGAAGCTCTGCCCTGCGGCCAAAATTATCGTCACCGCGGAAAGCCCCGCGGCAGCCCTCAAGATGTACGACGCGGGGGCGGACTACGTGCTGCTTCCCAACATGGTGGCCGGCAACCACCTGGTCGCCATAGTGGAATATCTACTGCGCGAAGATGGCGCCGGGCTCAAGGACAAGACCGTACAAAAACTGGCGAAACGCGTTGAGGTTCTTACATGATCCCCAATACCATAATTATAAAGCGTCACACTGGTAAACCGCGAATACTGAAAGAGCCGGGCAAGTTATCCCAGTTTCGGTTTCAGGTGCAACAAATCTAATTAATAACTTATTGATATTCGCTGATCTTTTAACCGAAACCCGAAAACCGAATACGGTATTATCCTCAGCCCGGCTCTGTTGAGCGCCCAGGGTGCGCCTTCCCGTTTTTGGCGAACGTCCGCCGACTTCCGGAATTTCAAACTATTTTTATCTCCCGGGGGCTTTGGGTGAGCCACTCCACCCCGGCTTCGGTGATGACCCCCGTGTCCTCCTGGCCGATCATGCCGATATCGGGGAGGAAAAACTTGGGTTCAAAAGCCAGGACCACGTTCTCTTCCAGGGGGTAAGGAAAACGGGCGGTGATAAAGGGGTATTCGTCCAGCTCCAACCCCACCCCATGGGCGATGAAGCTCACCCGCTCTTCTCCTGGGCCCATGAAATAATCCTCCAGACCCCGTTCCCGAACTTTTTGCATGAGGCGCCGGTGCAGGTCCCCGGGCATCACCCCGGGCCGGGCATGATCCTCAAAAATGGAGTACAACTCCGCCACCGCAACGTAAGCTTCCCAGGCCCTTTCCGGCAGAGATTCCAGGGCGTACATCCGGGTCATGTCCGCGACATACCCGTTTATGCAACCCGCCAGGTCCACGCTGATAGGTTCCCCCGGGCTAAGCTTCCTCATTGACGCACCCTGAGGGAAAGCCGGACCGAGGCCCCAGCCGCCGGTGGGGGCGTCGATATACGATACCTGGAGCCCCGCCTGGCCCGAAAGCACGTGCCCGAAGTGCTGCTCCAGGTTCCAGCGCCGCGTCCTTATGAGGCCCTGGTGCCCCAGGAGGCGGAGGCGGTTTTCCAGGGCTGCGGCCACTTCCAGTTCGGTCACCCCCGGCCGGACCAGTCCGGGGATCACCTCAAACGCCTGGTCCAACATCGCCGCGGCCCGGCGCAGTTGTCCGATTTCATAGGCGCTCTTTACCATGCGCTGGCGGCGGATGAGGGTGGAAAGGTCTTTTATGGGCCGACCGGGGAACAGTTTTCCTTGGAACAGGCGATAAAGAGCCGCGGGCATCACATCCAGCTCCAGACCCAGGGGGCCGGACCCGACCAGCCCCGCCTTGGCCAGCAGTCCGGGAATCTCTTTCACATCACGATAAAACGCCAGAGGCCAGGGATGTTTCATCGCGGCCAGGCGGCGCCGGGGCCGCCGCACCAGGAACCGCGGCCCGGCCGCCGGCGCCACGGCCAGGAAACCGTCCGCCAGGACGCCGGCGTAATAAAACAAATCAGCCGCCTGGCCGATGAGGGCCAGGTCAATGCCCGCCTCCTCCAGCCTTTCCTGCAAGCCGGCCACCCGCCGGGTGATTTCCGCGTGGGGCGCTGATTCCATCAGGTTCCCATTTCTTTAATGTTTTTCAATTCCGGCTCCCAAACCGCGCTTGGGAACCAGAAGGATACCGACAAGAAAAAAATATTAGTAGCACATCGCGGCCTAAAGGCCGCAACCAAACTAAAAAATGACCTAATTACATTAATCAAATCAAGGTGTTACAGGCAAAATCTTCGCGAAAAAACCAGAAACTCGGATTCAGTAGCACA
>Ga0194125_10004340_pt1 | contig 22189 bp, 15 predicted proteins | sample TA2KigC250mmetaG_FD_148626 | JGI IMG/M metagenome (GOLD analysis project Ga0194125, IMG submission 148626) | Freshwater microbial communities from Lake Tanganyika, Tanzania - TA2015034 Kigoma Deep Cast 250m | ecosystem: Environmental > Aquatic > Freshwater > Lake | place: Tanzania: Lake...
CAGATACCGGCGCGCGGATCTAAAATGACTTTCATGGGCTGTTGCCGAAATAAGAACTTTGCTTCCCCCCCCGCTTGCGGGGGGGAGCAAGGGGGGGGGTGTTTATATCAAATTCAATATTCATTTAATATTCGACTTTTCGATTCGACCAGACACACCCCACTTTAATTCCCCCCGCAAGCGGGGGGAGATGCATTCGACGGCTGCTAATAATCTGTAAAATGATTTGGGCAACAGCCCCTTCAAATTATAAATGAAATCTATAAGGTGTAAATGTAAGGTATAAGGTGTATGTAAAAATTGCAGAAAATTTAAATTTGCCTCTTAAACCTTACGCCTTGCGGCCTTCTATCAACCCGTCTAATTCCTGTCGAAACGCATTAAGCAATTCGGTTTCTTTTACAGTCTGAACCATATTTCCGTTTCTTATTACCAATCCCTTACCTCTGCCACCGACGAGTCCGATGTCAGCGTCGCGGCATTCGCCGGGGCCGTTCACAATACAGCCCATAACCGCCACTTTAATCGGCAGTTTAATCTCCTTCAAGATGCGTTCAACCTCTTTGGCAAGCGGAATGAGTTCGATTTCCAGCCGCCCGCAGGTCGGGCAGACGACCAGTTCCGGCGAACGCCTTCGGACACCGGTGGCTTCCAAAATCCACCAGGCGATTTCGATTTCTTCTTCCGGTTCGGCCGCCAGGCTAACGCGAATCGTCTCGCCGATGTTTTGCATCAGCAGCGCGCCGATACCGATGGCGGACTTGATTGAGCCATAGCCTTTCAGTCCGGCTTCGGTGATGCCTAAATGCAAGGGAATATCGCAGCGTTCACGAAACAGCCGGTTGGCTTCGACTGTCGTCTTGACATCGGAAGCCTTCAGCGAAACGACAATATCCCGGAAACCTTCCTTATCCAACAGTTCGACTTCGCGCAGAGCCGCATCGACCATTCCCTGCGGCGTTACGATGAAATGGTCGCGTTCGAGGATGTCGTCCGGCAGCGAACCGGAATTGACGCCGATGCGAATAGGAACGCGGCGCGCGCCGGCAGATTCGACGACCATTTTAAGGCGGTCGCGCGAGCCGATGTTGCCCGGATTGACGCGCACCTTCGCGGCGCCGGCGGCGATGGCTTCCAAAGCCCGCTGGTGGTGATAGTGGATGTCCGCCACAATCGGCAGCGGCGAGCCTTTGACTATATTGCGCAAGGCTTGCGAAGCCTTTTTATCCGGCACGGCTACCCGCACCAGTTCGCAGCCGGCGGCTGCCAGACGCTGAATTTGCGCTAAAGTAGCATCGACATCGCGCGTATCGGTCGAACACATCGACTGCACAACCACCGGCGCCCCACCGCCAATAATTAGATTTCCAACCTTGACATAACGCACCCGAGGGTCGCTGCCAAAGTGTGGCGGAGATATATGATTTTGATTTGACATATAAGTAAGTTAGCAAGTTTGCAAGTTGACAAGTATGGATGTTAGCGAGTGGAACTATTTAGACAAGGACTTGTTAACTTGCTAACTTATTAGTGTTTTGTCAAGGCAATATTGATAGGCAGGAGAACGGGCGTCCCTGCCCGTTCACTTTAAGGACAGGCAGGGACGCCTGTCCTCCTACCCACAGTCCGTAATATTACATTGACATAGAATTGGCAATTTTCGCTAAAACAGCCGGAATATTTAGAATCAACATCATTTCTTCAGTCGTCAGCGCGGCGGCGCCGGCGATTAATTCAGCGCGGCGCGCCACATCCGGCAATGGATGCACTACGACTTCAGATTCAGCAATGATTTTTTCGACCGCTAACGCGCCGATATGTTCGCCGTCGCTGCAGAGAACAGAGTATTGCTCAAACTCGCATGGCCTTGTGATTCTATTCGATAATAGTTGCGATAGACTGACCGCCTCGGCCTTTGAGTCTTCCCTCGGCTGAATTGATGCCGAACTAAAGGCGACGCGCCTAATATAAGAAGTTTCCTTAACAAGCGCAGTCGGCAAGCCATAATAAACTATCTCGCTGTCGAGATGTGATTGGACGATTAAGGCGTGCTGGCTGGAGAGCGAGGTCGGCATCGCGAGGCTGATTTTCGTGCCGAAGCCGGGCATTGACTCGACCATCACATCGCCGCGCAGTTCCTGCATCCGACGTTTGACGGCGGCCATTCCCACGCCGCGTCCGGAGATATCCGTTGCCTGGTTGCGACTGGTATAGTGGTCGTCGAAGAGGAAACGGAAGCCTTCGCGTAGATTGGCATAATTAGGTCGTTCCTGAGTCAGGCCTAATTCTTTAGCGCGCTGCCAGACATAATGCAAATCGATGCCGGCGCCGTCATCGGCGATGATAATCCGCGCCCAGCCGGCATTTTCAAAAGCGCTGAGCGTCAACCTGCCGCGCGGCGGCTTGCCCAAATTTGCGCGCTCGGCGACCGTCTCCAAGCCATGGTCGATAGCGTTACGAATGATGTGCAGCATCGGTTCGCGCAACAGTTCGACGATGCGGCCGTCCAGCCGCACTGTTTCTCCGCTGAATTCGACATCGACTTCTTTGAGTCGTCCGCGGGTCAATTCGCGAACCTGCAGCGGAATGGTCTCGAACAACTCGCTAATCGGTCGCATCCGCAGTTCGCTGGCGTGGCTGTCGATTTGACGCACATTGCGGTCAACTTCGGCAATGCGTTCGCGCAGGTTCAGCGAAATATTAGTAAGGTTTTGCAAATACTGCGTCATCTCAGACTGGGTGAACGGCTGTAGCGACGCTCCCGCGGCGTTGAGCCGGGCGTCAAATTCTAAACGCATCCGGTCCAACCGGCGGTGGGTTTTGCGCAGTCCGTCGAGTGACTGGGTCAACTCATAACCATAGAGCAGAATATCGTCGATGGCTTCGACATTCACCCGCACGCTGCTGTCCTGCCAGCCGGTTCTTTCGACAGGGGTTGCCGCTGGCGGTTGTTCTAATCCAGTTTTTTCGATGTCATCGGTCGGAATATTTGGCTCAGTGATGCCTTCGGGCGCTATCTGCACGGCAACAGCCAGGCGCGCCAGTAATTCCTCCAGCCAAACCTCAGGCTTCTGATCCGCAGGTTCAGAAGGGCTGTTCACAAGTCTTTCGACTGCTTTCCGGCCTTCGACGATGAGGTCGATTTGCGCCTGCGCAGCCCTCCCGTGCCGGCGCAAGGCGATGAGGAATTCTTCTAAACTATGGCACAAAGCATTCATACTTTGGAAGCCGAGCATACGCGCGCCGCCTTTCAACGCGTGTGTCAAACGCATCAATTCACTCATCGCGTCGTCGAATTGCCGGCCGCCAAAGCGGACTTTATCCAATTCTACGACCGCAGCGTCGATAAGATTGAGATTGTCGCAGGCTTCCTGCCGGAAGCGCCCGGTGAACCGACTGATATCGATTTTCATTGGAATTTGACTCTTCCCCTTGCCTATGCAGAAGTCAGCATAACATACAACAGCGCATAGTTAACACAGCACGAGAACTAAGTTGATTAAATGAATGTAATGTTTAGAGTTCAGCGCTTCAGCCTGAGCAATAACACGCTAAAGCGGTGAACTCTAAACTCTTATATTCCGCTATTTATCAAAGTGATACTAGGCTATAATTTCAATTTTCCCTTAAAGTCTTTTTTAAAACTATCGCTGCGGGCTGTTCCGCCCTGCGGTAAATATCGAGTCTTGCAGCCGGATGGAATATACTGCTGCAAGAATGTTTACAGATTGTTGTTAAGATTATCGAATTTGAATCCGGTGGTCAATTTTTGTAATTTTGCAGACTGGTTATTCATTTCTTCGGATTCTTGGGCGGCGGTGGACGCCAATAGTTCACCGGCTTTTTGAATGTCGGTGATGCGGCTGCGGATTTGTCCGGCCGATTCGCCGACATTCTCCGCCAGTCGCCGGATTTCACGCGCCACGACCTCGAAGCGGCGGCCCATTTCGCCGGCGCCGGCGGCTTCGATCGAGGCGTTGAAAGCGATTAGTTTCGTCTGGTCTGCAATCTGTTCGATGAATTCCATAACTTCGCCAACTTGGACTGTCCGGCGCCGTAAATCTTTAATCTGCTGCACGCGGTCGCGATTGACCGCCGCAATTTTATCCATTTCGCTCGAAACCCGAACTAACGCCTTAGTTAGTTCGCGCAGATTATCGCTCATCGCATTAAAAGCCGCCGCTAAAACCGCCAGTTCATCTTCCCCGCGCTCGTCCAAACGCTGGGTCAAGTCCCGTCCGGCGATGGCTTGCGCCGCGATAATCGCCGACCGGATCCGCAACAACAACACGAACTTCAATACCCAACTGTAGATGAACGCGCCTATGACGATGGTCGATAATCCAGCCAGCAGAATAGTCGATACTAACCGCAGGGTTGAATGTTCCGGGTCGGATGTTCTCAACACATACAGAGTTGAGATTATCGTTAAGATAACCGATAAAACTAAAATTCCGACAAAGGGAATGAACAGTTTGTCGGTTAGTCTGATGCGCAGCCAACGTCCCATTTGAAACCCGCTTTATTTAGATTGGATTAAATATCTAAGCAACCGCGCTGGAGAAACCAGCCATATTTCGCTGGACGGCAGGACAAACCTGCCGGTAACGCCAGCCAGCAATTTCGCATTATCATCGAATTCTATCAACGATACGGGTGCAATGTCAATCATATCGGTCAGTGCGTCGAACAACAGCACGGCTCTGAGTCCTTCGGCTTCGACCAGCGCCGCGAGAGTCGTCGCCGACGGCAATTGTTGTCCGCTTTCCCAGATGGCTTTTAAGTCCAACGCGGCTTCGATACCGCCGCGGAAGAAGACCAGTCCGGCGACGCCGTGCGGCGCGCCCGGCAGCGGGACAATCTTGCCTATCTGTCCGACGCCGCGCACCTGGGACAATTCCAACGCTATTAACCGGCTGTCAAGGCGGACAATTAAATAAGTCGCCGTGAACGGCGCAGAAGCATTAATCTCGGACAGTTCTGTTTTAGGCGCGTTTTCGTCAGCGCATTCAGGCATTAGTTCCAACCGGCAATGTTATGTCGACGCGTGCACCGCCATCGGGCTTGTTGCCGGCGCGGATTGCGCCTTGATGCGCTTCGATGATTTTTTTAGCGATGCTCATTCCCAAGCCGGTGCCATTATGTTTGCCTGCAGTTACGAACGGCTCGAACATCTTCACTAAAATTTCTTGCGGGAAGCCCGGACCGCTGTCATCTAAACGAATGATAAGATTGGCATTTTCTTTTCCACAGACGATTTTCAACGTTCCGCCTTCGGGCATAGCGTCGCGGGCGTTCATTGCCAGGTTTAAAATCGCGCGGCGCAGCCGGTTCTTATCGCCGCTGAATTCGCCGACTTTCGACCAATCCTTTACTAAAGACACCTTTGCCTGGTCAAAATCGCGCTGCAAATCTTTAGCGATATCCTCAAGGAAGTCTTCGAAGAGGAATTTTTCAAAGACGAGGTTGGTCTCGCCACGCGAAAATTCGAGGATTTCGCGGGTCATCAATGTCAGACGGTCCACTTCGCGCAAAATAATATCGCTGAACTCTTTGCGACGTTGAGGCGCCAGCCTCTCGCTCGCCAGCAGCGCCGCGCCGGCGCGGATGTTTGTCATCGGCAGTTTAAGGTCGTGGATGATAGTCGAAGCCAGCCGGCCAATGGTCGATAATCGTTCGCGCAACACTAACTCCTGCTGGGCTAATTGCAATTCATCCAGACTGGCTCTAAGTTGAGCGATGAGTTGGACATTTTCCTGCTCGAGCCGGTAATGTTCAAACGCCTTGGCAACGGTTACGCGCAATTCATCCGGCGACCAAGGCTTTAGTATGTAGCGGTAAATTTGGCCTTGATTGATGGAGTCGATGATGTCTTTGACATCGGCGTAAGCCGTCAGTATCAGGCGCACGACTTGAGGATTGATGTTCAGGCTTTCGACTAACATCTGCAAGCCGGTCATTCCAGGCATACGCTGGTCGGTGATTATCATATCGACGCGATGCTGTTTCAAGTATTCCAATCCGGAAGGTCCGTTTTCAGCCAGTCCCAAATCATAGTCACGGTGGAAAGTGCGGCGCAGCAGATTGAGATTGGCGCGCTCGTCATCGACCGCTAATATGCGGTAACGAGTCGGGGGAGGGGATTTGTCGCTCATTTGGACAGGATTTGTTAGAATTCAAGGAGCTGCTTGGGAAATGATCAGGCAAGACTTGTTGCGTTGAATAGTTGACATATTTAGTTTAATACCCACATCTGTATTAAGACCTTAATATGCAGATGTAAGCCCTGAATTGTGCATAAGTCTTTGTTACTTTATTTTGACAATTAACAACAGATTAAGCAGAAAAAGCAGAATAAAGCAATGGATTATCCGCTTCATCTGCTAATTCTACTGTTAATTTCAAAAGTGAAGCATTTAATCGGCATTTGATATATTATCAATTTTGTATGACAATATTGCATCTATTAAATGAGATATTTTAACGGTTAACACGAAGTTTGGGTAATACAAATTCTCACTTTATCTGCTGCACGATGTTCAACGGCTTGGCGCAGTCAATTTCGAGCAGCATCCTTCGATGGTTCGCTTTTTGGGCGACGAGCAATTTAGATTTATTGAAATCCACGAATGCCGCGGCGGTATGGCCGAGGTAATTGAATTCACCATTAGTGCGGTCGATTAACAACAAGGTCTGCATTTTGGTGTTGACAGCCAGCCAGCGTCCGTCCGGGGCGATAAACATCCAACTTAGCCCGGGCCATTGAAAGTCAACCATCACCGCGCCGCCGGACAACGCCCGCCGCATCAAACCGCGCTCGGTGGCGAAAATTAGCGTGTCCCCATTCGGTGTGAACACCGCCGCGTTCACAGGCTCGCCGATGCGCACAACCGAATTTAAACTGCGCGTGCGGGGATTGAGACGCATCACCTCGACCGACGCCCGCACACTTCCTAGATCGCGCCGCACAATTAAAACGCTTCCATCGCGTTCAATATAAGGCGCGACCGGCAGGATATCGGCGTCGGTTAAACGTTGGACTTCGGCGTCCCACACGGCCCGCGCTCGATAAAGGTAGAACATCCCGCGTTTGCCCGGTTCCCAATCTTTTGTTACTGACCCAAAGAAATACAGCCATTGTCCATCTGGCGAAAATCGGGGCCAAGCCAGCGAGCGCAAATTCTGCTGCCCGGCTTTGAGCAACGGCGCGCCATCGGAAGTCGTCCCATCGACAGGCTTGCGATAAAAATACTGGTCTGGGTCGCCCGGCTTGCCCAAATCCTTGACATAAACTAGCGAATTCCCATCCGGCGTCCAACAGCCGTCCCAGCCTGCAGCCATCTCCCGGACAGCAAAGGACTTGGCGCCCAGCAACGCCCCAAACCGCGCTGACCATTGGACATCGTTCAGCGTTTCCGGCGATTTATTCGCCAGTTGCTTTAACTTCTCGCCAGCTTCCTTATAAAATCCAGCGATGACACCGGTCTCTACCTGTTGTTTAAGAATGTCCGGGTCGTTCGGGTTTTGAGAGGCGCGCAGGTTCAACATCGCCCAATCGACAGCGATTGCACCTAAAAAGAACGCTAAATCCTGCCGCAAGGTATCCGGCAGCGGCGCGCCTTTAGCGGCTTTTAAGTAGCGCGCCGTATAGTCCATCGCTGCGACAGTGTCCTGCGTCCGGCACGCCGCCTCGATGCCGCGCGCCAATAATTGCGGTTTATCTCCCTTGCGCGCCAACTGGTCCCCCAGCGTCTTTTGATGGTAGGAATAGGCTAATTTTTCATATTCAGCCTCGCCGAGCAGCGTCGAAGCCGTCTGTTGCAAAGCCACCGAACGGGCGCTGTCGGGAAAACGGCTGAGCGTGGCTTTCAATTGGGCTTCCAGAGCCGCTTTGTTGTCGCCGCGCGACAGCGCCTCAAGCAGCGCCAGATGCCCCTTCCAGCGCTTCGGATGGCGTTCGACCGAACGCTGAAAATACTGCACTGCAGCCTGCCAGTTGCCGCGCTGATGAAGTTGATACATCCCCGCATTGAAATCCGGGTCCTCAAACGCCTGGCAGCCGGTCAAAGTTATTATACTTAGACCGACGAAGGCTGCCGAAATAAAAACGAAACGAAACATAGTTACTCTCCTGCGCTAAGATACCTCTCGGCTTCGATAGCCGCCATACAGCCGCTGCCGGCAGCGGTTATCGCCTGCTTATAGACCGGGTCGCGCACATCGCCGCAGGCAAATACGCCCGGAATGTTAGTCTGAGTCGAATCCGGCGCGGTGATGATATACCCGTTGGCGTCGGTCCTCACCCACGGCGCAAACAAAGCGCTGTTAGGCTGATGGCCGATAGCCAGGAACACCCCCTTCACCGCAAGACTCGATTCGACCTGCGTCTTGACATTGCGCACCCGCAAACCCTCCAGACCGGTCTGCGGCAGACCAAGATACTCCAATACAATCGAATCCCAGAGAAATTCGATTTTTGGATTGTTCATTACCCGCTGGCGCATAATTTTCGAGGCGCGCAATTCATCGCGCCGGTGGACGAGCGTTACTTTCGAGGCGAATTTGGTCAGGTAGTTCGCTTCTTCGCAAGCCGAGTCTCCGCCGCCGACGACGGCTATTTCTTTGCCGCGGAAGAACCATCCATCGCAAGTCGCGCAAGCCGAAACGCCATACCCGATGAATTGCTTCTCGTTTGGCAGGTTCAACAGCCGCGCCGTCGCGCCGGTGGCGATTATCAATGTGTCGGAGGTGTAGTGACGTTTGCCGATTCTTATAGTGAATGGCTTTTGCACTAAATCAATTTCCGATACTTCATCGGTAATATAAGCCGCGCCGAACCGCTCGGCTTGCTGCCGCATATTATCCATCAACTGCGGACCGAGAATACCGGTCGGGAAGCCCGGATAATTTTCGACTTCAGTAGTGATGGTCAACTGCCCGCCGGGCTGAATACCTTCGATGACCAAAGGCGCCAGTTCTGCACGGGCAGAGTATATCGCTGCCGTCAAACCAGCCGGCCCGGAGCCGGCAATAATTACACGATAGTGTGTTGGGTCACTCATTTTATGTTTAAATCAAACCGGTTTGAATCCACCTGTAAAAAAAGTGAATAATCCATAGAATAGAATACAAATAAATCTTAAAAGAGACAATATAAAACTAAAATATAACCTCCGATTGTCAATAAAACAAAAAGGGCGGGAAGACAATTGTTTCCCGCCCCAAATTATTGAGGAACAAAATCACTTGCCGAGCGTCGGCTGCCCCTTCTTCCAGTCGCTGGGGCAGCGCTCGCCGGTCTGCAAAGCGCAAAGCGCCCTCAGCGTCTCGTCCACCGACCGACCGATATTGTTATCTTGAACTAACTGATAGCGAATGACGCCTTTCGGGTCGATGATAAACAAACCGCGCAAAGTGAAACCCTTATCTTCCAAGAGGACGCCATATTGTGCCGATATAGTATGCGAAATATCGCTGAACAGCGGATAACCCAAATTGCCGAGGTCGGACTTTATCCACGCTAAATGACAATAGACAGAATCAACGCTGCCGCCCAAGACTTCAGCGTTCAGTTCTTTGAATTCCGACAACCGTTTGGCGAAGCCGGTGATTTCGGTTGGACAGACGAAGGTGAAATCGAGCGGATAGAAGAACAGCGCCAGCCATTTCCCGGCATAATCCGCGAGTTTAACCGGTTTGAAGGCGCCATCCGGCCAAACTGCTTCAGCCGTGAAATCCGGCGCTTTTGAACCTATCTGGAGCATTATATTCCTTAATTTTGTTGATTAGAAATTTGATTTACACATTATACGCCCAAACTTTGAAAATAATTGTCTGATGCCATTAAAAATCAATCAACTGTCAACTTCTCCTTCAATCCAATGCAGAAATTTATTCGACCCGGTCGAAACCGGCAGGGCGATGATTTCCGGTAGTTCGTAAGGATGCAGTTCGCTTATCGCGGCTTCGACGCGCGGATAGACGGATTGAATGGTTTTAATTACCAACAGCAGTTCATTATCGCGCTGCAGTTCGGATTTCCAACGATACATCGAAATCAAGCCGGGGACTATATTCACGCAAGCCGCCAGATGTCGCTCGACCAGCGTCGCGGCAATCCGCTCAGCCACTGCCAAATCCGGCGTTGTTGTCAAGACTATCAGGGATTTGTCCACACCTTCAATATTGTCCATTCTGTTCATCAGTCCCAGAAACGCTCTTTAAAAGGAAACAGTCCGAACACGCCGCCTGAATGATAAAAAATCGTCGCGCCGGGCATTCGACCAGCCAGCGTTTCGGCCTTAATTCCGTGCATCGCCTTGCCGGTATAGACTGGGTCGAGCAGAAGCCCTTCGTTCTGCGCTGTCTCCTTTATAATCTCAAACTCGACGGCTCCGGCTTGAGCGTATCCGGCGCCCAAATATCTATCGATAACTAAGATGTCATCTTCCCCCAAGGTAAAGTTCATATTTCTTAACTCAATCATACCTTGCACAATTTCGGCGATGCGTCGCCGGGTCTCCTTGCCATCGTAACAGACAGCGATGGATACGACATCGATATCCCAATTTAAGAGCCGGGCGGCGACATACAGTCCGGCGTGCGTGCCGCCGGAACCTGAAGCCGCGACGATTCGGCGGGGAAACAACTTCAACTTGGCGCATTGTTTTTGCAATTCAAGCATACATTCGAGCATTCCTAAGGCGCCCAGCGGATTGGAGCCGCCCTCCGGAATAATATATGGAACTCGCCCCGCGGCGCGCGCCTGTTCGGCTTGGGCAGTTAAACATTCATTCAGATGTAACTTATAATCTTGACCCGTTATATAAACTATATCGGCCCCGACTAATTTATCGATAAACAGATTGCCGTCCGGGACGCGTGTCTCACTCTGGCGCAATACTAAGATGCACTTCATTGCGAGCCGCGCGGCAGCCACCGCCGTAGCACGGCAATGGTTCGACTGCGCCCCGCCGCAAGTGATGACCGTATCCGCGCCCTTTTCGACAGCCTCCGCGAAAAGAACTTCCAACTTGCGCACCTTATTGCCCGATAGCCCAAGCCCGGTCAAATCGTCGCGCTTGACCCAAATATCCCCCCCACACAACCTCGATAGACGCGACAACCGCTCCAGCGGCGTCGGCGTATGCGCCATTTTAAATGATTTTATTTTTATGATCGACTCCCTTTTGTTGAATTGAAATATATCAAATTATCATTGATACCAATTTGCATTCAAATGAATAATAAAGGGATGCAAAATTAACAACGGATTAAACGGATAGAACGGATAACATAGCGGCTTTACAGGATTATCCGTTTCATCCGTTTAATCTGTTGTGAATTTGTTTTGACATTTATCATCCGATTGATTGCGACTTGGTATGACTGGTAAGTTGCAACTTGACAAGTGAGCAAGTTAGTAAAGCATAAAGCGGCAACCCGAATGGCTGCCGCCTTATGTCTAGATGCGGGGATGACGAGACTCGAACTCGCGACCTACGACGTGACAGGCCGTCACTCTAACCAACTGAGCTACATCCCCAGATGTTCCTTTGTGAAGCATAAAGGAAATAAAATATAATATGTCTATCGATGTTTAGCAAGAATTCCAACCGGTTTTAATGATAGATAGATGTTTTCTTCATCTCTCAATCGTAAAGTTTTTTACTGAAAAAAGTAGTAGCGATATGTCAATTGTGAATGTCGCATATCATCTCGAACGAAGTGAAGGATCTCGTCTGGTTAAGTAAGTCTTTAGGACGCGATCCTTCACTTCGTTCAGGATGACGACACCTTACGCTTGACATAGCAGTAGATGTGATGCTTCCCGCTGTCGGTGGAGGACGGAAGAGAAGCAACGATGTTAATCAGATGAAATAACCGCATATTTCCTTCGATTATGATTGTTTATTAATCTTCCACATATATCCGACTTTATACACTGTTACTATTCTTTGCAGCGTGTCCGGCGTTGGCTCAATCTTGCGCCTGAGGCTTAAGATGCGCGTATCGACGACGCGGTTGGTGACATCCGTCTCTTCGCCCCAAACCTCGTCCAACAGAAAGCGCCGCGACAAGGCTTGATTCGGATGCGACGCCAGCGTATAGAGCAATTCGAATTCCTTAGGCGCCAAATCCAGCGGCAGTCCGCTCAGCGTCGCGCTGCGAGAGTCGGGGTCAATAGTCAGCCCATCGCAATGAATGACGGACGGTGTATTGCGCCAGCCGCTCCGTCGCAGCACAGCCCTTATGCGCGCGATGAGTTCCATCAGCGAAAACGGTTTGACGATATAGTCGTCGCAGCCGACGCGGAAACCTTCCAGCCGCTCGGCTTCTGTTCCCAACGCGGTCAAGATGATGACCGGCGTGTGGATTAATTCTCGGCGCAGGGCTTTCAATATCTGCATCCCACCCATCTTGGGCAGCATCAGGTCCAGCACAATCAGTTGCGCCGCGCCTCTGAGCGCCTCCCCCATTCCAAACTTTCCATCGACCGCCAGCGTTACATTATAGCCGGCGTATTCGAGGCTGGATTTCAGCATCGGACCCAGTTTGGGGTCGTCTTCGATGATTAAGATGTGAGGCACTTCGGAATTTGGAATTTGGAATTTGGAATTTGGAATTTGGAATTAATGTCAATGTCAATGCTAATGCTAAACTTAGTGAATATTATTAGCATTAGCATTTAACTTACAACTGATACCAAGTCGCAATCAATCGGATGATAAATGTCAAAACAAATTCACAACAGATTAAACGGATGAAACGGATAATCCTGTAAAGCTGCTATGTTATCCGTTCTATCCGTTTAATCCGTTGTTAATTTTGCATCCCTTTTTATTCATTTGAATGCAAATTGGTATGAATAGTGAACTTCGCCCCACCCTCAGCAGCATCATCGACTTCAATCCTGCCCTTATGTGCTTCGACAATTTCCTTAACTAACGCCAATCCAAGTCCAAGCCCGGAAACACCGGTCAGAGGGTCTTTGCCGGGACGCGAGAAGCGGGTGAACAGTTTCTTGCGCGCTTCTTTGGGGATGCCGGCGCCGGAATCTTCGACGGATATGAGAGTTTTATCGCTGACTTGAGAGAGTCTAATCTGTACAACGGCTCGCTCAGGTGATAGATTCTTGATATTAAGATATGTATGTCTCAGCGCATTGTCAATCAAGTTGTCGAGCGCCAGGGTCAGTTTCTCGCGGTCGAACGAACCGGTGACAGGATGGTTCGGGGCGTCGAGTTTAAGTAGGACGCCGGCTTGGAAGAAACTGGGAGTCCAGTGGGAGGCGATGAAGTGGACCAAGTGGACCAAGTCGACGGTCTCGAGGTTCAATGCCAGTTTAGTTTGTTCAAGACTCAAAGCGGCGTTACGGACGGCTCTCTGCAAGTGGCTGCACTCGCCGGAGATGGTCTCGATAGTGCGCTGTTCTTCTTCTGGTGAAGAGAGTTGACTCTCTTTAAGAATATCCGTCGCCAGTTTCAGCCGGGCGACGGGGGTTTTAATGGAGTGCGCAAGGTGGGCAAGGGCGATCTTGTTGCGGCGGGATTGTTGACGAGCATAAAAGTAACTATAAAACATAAGAGCCATAAAAAGTAGTATGTTTAACTCCCCGACCCAGGACATCCAAGTGAAAATATCGATCTGTCTTGAGACAACTTTTGGATAGCGTGTGAATTGTGTTATTGAATAAATGCCGATATCGAAATCATCATCATAATTTACCGGCGTTTTTCCAAATTTGGTGCTTACAACGGTTCTGTCTCCATACCACCACAATGTATCCTTGCTGTGCACCACGCCAAGCGTCTGCTGCCAGTCGTCGTTCGGGCAGACGTAAGGATTCTGACCCGGATCGAGCGCATCCGGCTCCCAGGGGCTCATAAAGGTGAGCGTGGCGTTATTGCGAGCGAGACTGTCTGCCCGGGCTGGAATCTGCTGGATGAACCAATCGGCGTCCAGTGCGATGCCGATGACTTCCGTGGCCTGGTTCGGATAGAAAGTCCCGATGTAGCGGACGAGGATTGGAATCTTGGATTTACCCTTCCCGATATGATTGAACTTGGTTAAGCCTCCAATCAATCTTCTTGAGAATCTCGTTCCACCGCTTAACTTCTTTGTCGAGCGCTTATCGAGCTTGGCGATAAGGCTGTCGAGCAGGAGGAGGTTGTTGCACTCAAGGCCGGACTTGGCGGCGAGATTGATGTAGAAGGCGTCCTTAACTCCGGGTAGCTCGGTCAGACACTTCAGGTCTTCGGCTGTAACCGGCGAGCCGGACAGATGTCGCTTCTCCAGTCCCGTCAGGGCAAGTGAGTGATTGACCCAGATGGACATCAGACCATCTACGATGGTCGATGACAGGCGGTAATCGTTCCAGGCTTCGCCTTCCCTGTAACCTGTCTTGGCGAGGTCTGCCATCCAGGGCCACCAGAGAAAGTGAATTAGAATCAGTATAGTCAATAAACCAAGCCCGATGACAACCATACCGGCGAAGCGGAGTCTATCGGGATTGGAGGTTAGTCGCCTAAGAAGTTTCATCTTTATTCCGAAGTTTTTAAATAAAATATACATCCCCTCCACCTTAAGTTGTTACAAAGTTGTTATAAAAGACATTGCTAACTGCAAAGTTGATGTTCTAGACGATTTCTTACTTGAGTTGGAATTAGAATGATGATATATTTAAGAGCGAGCAGGTAAGCAAGTGTTAATCCTTTCTTACTTTCTTATTTTCTTACATTCAACTTGTCAACTTGTAACAATGTATTTAGAAAAACGGCGGCTGGCGGCTATTGTATTCTCAGATATTCATAAATTTACAGAGAAGATGGGCCGGGATGAAAATACGATGATGCAGTTGTTATATCGACACAACCGCATATTTGAGTATTTCAGCCGGCATTACGACGGCCGCATAGTAAAATCGACCGGCGACGGCTTTCTGTTGGAGTTCGGCGCGGCGTCCAACGCGGTTTTATGCTGTATAGCCGTCCAAGGCGCGCTGCGACATTTTAACTTGGGCCGTGAAGCAGCCGAGGCGCTGCAGGTCAGAATGGGCGTCCACCTCGGCGAAGTCATCGAACATGGTGCGGATATCTTCGGCGCCGGGGTTAACATCGCGGCGCGGCTGGAGCCGCAAGCCGAACCCGGCGCTATCTGTCTGTCGGTAGATGTCGTTAAGAGTGTGCAGAGCGTCCTAAAACTGCCCTTTGAAGCGCTTGGCCCGATTACACTCAAGCATGTCGAAACGCCGCTGGAAGTCTTTAGACTGCGCATCAGCGAAGATATCCTGAACGCTGTTCAAACTGACTTCAGCCTGGAAGATATCGTCGATAAAATTGCGCGCAGCCGCGAAAAGGAATATTTAAAATCTATCGATGCGAGCGCCAAACTAAATAATACAGCGGCTGTCCTGCCTTTTAAGGCGCTTAGCGCCCGTCCGGAATACGCCCATATCGGCGAAGGCTTCGCTGAAGCGCTTATATTTGGCTTGACTAAAGAAAAGTTATTGAATGTGATACCGCTGGCTTCAGTTATGGAAATTGGGGAGGCGCGCCACGATGCCGCAGCCGCGGCCGCCCTGCTCGGCGCGGCTTATGTCATACGCGGTGTAGTGCAGCAAAGCGGCCGGCAGCTGAAGTTCCTAATCGACTTACATAGGGCTGCGGACAACCGAAGCCTTATCAACGAAGAGTGGGACGGAACGGACGACGATATTTTCGACATCCAATCTAAAGTCATTAAGTCCGTTCTGTTCGTATTGATGAGCGCGATTTCCGATGAAACGCAGGCGGCGTTGAGCGCGGCGGCGCCGAAGAATCCGCTCGCCGGCAGTTATTACTTAAAAGGCAGTTATCAAGACCGCAAAGCTATTACCTGGGAAGATAAAAAGAAAGCCTTAGCCCTGCTGGAGCGCGCTGTGCAGACCGACAAACAGTTCGCTCTAGCGCATTGTTCGCTGGCCAAAGCCTATGCTGAAGTCCACGGGCGATGGCAGAATGACCGCGCTTGGCTGGATAAAGCCTTGAAAGAAGCCGAATTAGCGCTGGGAATTGAACCTGAATTGCCGGAGGCTCTTGAGGCGCTGGGATTTGTGAATTGGCGATTGGGCGATCTGGAAGCGGCGGAGTTGAACATCAGTCAAGCCATCAACCTGCGTCCGTTGGCTGTTCGTCCCCGTCTCGATTTAGCGGAAGTGCATATCCAGCAGGGGCGGCTGGAAGAAGCCGGCGCCGTTCTGGAAGAGGCCGATGTTCTAACCCGTGATTGTGGCAATCTTTTCTCCCGCGCCGATGTGATGATCCGGTTGGCGCGTCTTAACTCGATTAAGGGACTTTACTTAAACGCACTGGAGATGTTGAACGATTCAAAACGCATAGCCCAGGATAATCATAATACCTATCTGGAAGCCGGCATCCGCTTGATTATGGGCAACACATTCGGCAATATGGGCAAGAACGAATTAGCCTTTAAGAATTATGAACAGAGTTATACGCTTTTTAAGGAATTGAAAGAAGAAAAGTATTTAGCCGGGTCTTTAAACAACCTCGGACTCGCATATCAAAATTTAGGTCAATTCGCCAAGGCAATGAGTTTATTTCAAGAAGCGAATGCGATGGCGGTGAAAATCGGCGATGTTCGGACTCAAGCCTCAGCGTCAACTAATCTTGGTCGGATTTTAGGCAACCTCGGACGCAACGAAGAAGCAGTCAGGGTTCTGCAGGAAGCGGTCGCTTTGCGGCGGATGGCGCAGGAGCGGCTGGCTGAGACGCGCGCGCTCATTGACCTGGCGGCGGTCTATTGCGATATGGGCAGGCATTCGGAAGCCCTTGAGACATACAGCGAAGCGCAGATGCTGCTAACCGACGCCGGCGACCTGCCGATGTTAGCCGCTGTGTTGCTTAATATCGGCGAAATCTATGAATTGCAGAATTTAAACGACCGCGCTTTGGACTACTACGACGACGCCGAGTCGGTATTCAACCGGATGGATGTCAGCCAGTATAAGCCCTACCTGTATCTATTCCGCAGCCGTGTCTTTTTCAATACCGGCCGCTACACTGAAGCCGGGCAGGAATTGCAGCGACTGCTCAACGATAAGGACACCAAACCGACCATTCGGCATCGTGCCGAACTCTATCTGGCTTGCTGTAACGGGGCGCGCGGTGAGCCAGTCGAACAATGGCTGCCGGCGGCAAAGGAAGCCGTCGAGGCGCTGGCGCGCCTCGGCAGCCAGCCGGAACTCATCGAAGGATTGCGCGCCTTAGGCGAATTCCTGTTAAAATTTAGCCAAACCGACGAGAGCCGGGCGCTCCTGACGCGCGGTCTGGCGGCTGCCCAAACCAGCCGGATGAACTGGGAGGCGGATAAAATCAAAGCCGTGCTGGAGAAATTGGATGATCCCTTAAATCCAAAACTAAGCGCATAAGTGTTTCAAATAATTAATACCAACTTTATTCGATTATATACTATACAAGACGACTTGTGTCGTCGTGGATACCAAATACAAAGCCCCGGTCAATCGAACCGGGGCTTTGCCTTTTGCTATTATTTCTATCTAACGCAACAGGACGATTTTTAAATTACTCGCGCCTTGAGCAGTCATCATCCGCACGATATAAGTTCCCGACGGCAGCCCGTCAGCGGAAACTGCCGTCGTCCAGCGCCCGTTAGTTTTAAATGAATGCTCTAATATCCTGATTTGCCGGCCGGTTAAATCGTGAAGCGCCACATCCAGTATTCCATCTTCAGCGACATTGTAATGCACTGTCGCCCGGTCGTTGAAAGGATTGGGATAAATACAGGACAAGCCGGATGTCCGCGGCGCCAAGCCCGCCGACGAGATGCTGATTACGGCAAAATCATCGGTCGAATATTTCATATCACCGCTAAGGATTTTCACCGCTACTGGAATTTGCGTCGTTCGGCTCTGCCAGGCTGTAATCGTAAAAGATTCACCTTCAGCCGGTCCCTCTATAGCGGTCGTAAGAACATCGTCACCCCAAACTGCCAGACCGGCGCGCTGCTCCGCCGTGACCACTCCAAGTCCGACTATTTCGCCGGACTCGGATAGAACCGTTAGTTCAGTTCCCGCCGGCAGGTCTTCGGTCAATGCCAACAGCGACATATTCTGTCCGGTCGCAAGTGGATAGGAGAATATTCTAGGCTCAAGCCTGGACGGCAGCGAAGCCAGATTGCCAGCCATCGGCCATCTGAACTCGGCAGCGCGGGCAAGTTTCACCTGATAGCCGTTCATCTCGCTGCAATTGCCGATACCGTTGAACTGCCGGGCTGGCAGATAAAAGCGTCCGGTGCCGTCCTTGGCGATAATGAGGTTATCGACTAACGGCTCGAAAGCCGCCGCCGCGCTCATCGCTCGCCGCGGATAGTAGGATACTAAATTCCAATTCTCGCGTAGATTAATCGGCGTTGCCGGGTCGATGAGTTCGCCGCTGATGCGCAACTCGCCCTGGCGCACAACCTTAATCAAGTAGCCTTCGGCTGGATTCCACTGCGGTATGTTGTTGAAATTGCGCGCCGGATTGTAGTAGCGTCCCTGCCCGTCTTTCAACATCAGCAGCGTCCCGGCTTCGACCATTCGCGCCATCAGCGCTATGATGCCGGCATTGTCCGGCGTTACATTGGCTGAAATCAAACTCCAGCCAATAGGCAGGTTCCAGACCAATTCGCGCGCCAGTCCCGGCACGACCAGCGAGCCGCGCGTGGATCCGCCGTTGCGAAAACGCTGGTCTCCCATAGCAATGGTAAAATCGCCGGCGAAATCACGGTTGACATCACGGTCCCAGACGCGGAAGGCGAACGCCTGCCCTTCGACGAAGCCCTCCAAGAAGTCGGTGTCGGGATTATCGCCGTAAGCCGGCACAGTCGTCATCCGGTCGAACCAGAGCGACCCTCCGACGCACATTCCGGCCGGCGTGAAAACGCCGACCTCATCGCCGAACACCGCCGGCGCGCCGCGTAAGTCAATCGATGTAACGAAGAAATTATGCCTTATATCGGTCTCGATGAATTCGAAAAACTCCGGCTCCAGCCCCTCATTGCTGACGATTAAATTCAACGGAATTTGAATCGATTCGTCGATGGCATTGTGGTCGATAACCAATATAAGACTGTAAGCGCCCGGCAGCCAGTCCCCGGCGTCGAAACGCGCATCGATGCCCTGGTTGTCTTCAGCCCGCACCGTGCCGGACATCGGCGCAATCTGCACCCAGGAAGTGTTGAGTTCGAGTTCCGCGCCGACGATGCGGTCGTTCACGCCGTTTTCAATCAAACCGACGAACAGCCATATCAACGGATTGTAGCCGTTAGTAATGGCGCAGTCCAGCGCCAAATCGCCTGGTCGGAAATTAAAATTCGTAACATCGCGGATTTGACCGGTAGCAGGATTCATTTTAGCGAGCGCGGTCTGGCTGCCGTCCTGAATGCGATGGAATAGATACAGGTTAAAACCATCCGGGTCGTTTGGATGCCAAGCCAGACCATAACAGCGCGGCGGCTTGTCAAATTGGCGCAGGATATTGCCGTTGCGGTCGAACTCGCCAATCCGCGAGGCGATATCGCAGCCCCAGAAGCGGCCCGTTGACTCGACCCAGACCAAATAACGCGTCGGATTATAGGGACCTTGAAAAGTCCGCACGATTTCGCCCTGCATATTAATTTGATAGACATCGCGTGCATCAGCTGAATACAAGAATTCGCCGTCGGTAGTTATACCTTTCAGACCTATGGCGCTCGGATTCGGATGGCGCTGCTCGAACCGACGCACTAATCTGCCGTCGCGGTTGAAAACATAAATCATATTCGGCTCGGCGTTGTTGTTCGAGCCGGTTACATAGTAGTTTTCGCCGTCGGTTGTGATGCCGCGCAAGCGCTGGTCGCCGCTCAAGCCGGTCGCGTCCCAAGTGAAGACCGTGTCGCCCATCGCGTCGCGGTTCGGCACGGTATAGCGCATTCGGAAGTCGAGCGGGCCGTTGCCGTCGTTGAAGATGGTGAATTCATCCCGCCGGACGCCCTGACGCGGCAGTTCCACATCAAAACCGCGGGTGTTGACGCGAATTTCAGGATGCGGCAGCGAAAAATCGACGCGCGTCGTCTCCTGGTCGGCCACTTCGAACCGCTGGCTGGTAACGCTGTTATAACCGCGCCGCGAAGCCGCGGCTGTGTAGGGATCAGCAAGAACTTCGTTAAAAATATACACGCCATTCTGATTAGTCTGCGTCTGCGTGTTGTCCGATAATCTAACCGTCGCGCCGGCTAAAGGATTGTCGTTGGCTAAATCCCTCACCCGCCCGGTCACCCAGCCGAGGGCTTTGGATATGTCGATGGCATATCTTGCGTTAGGAATGACCTGTGCCGCTTGGGCATTGAAATAGTAACTGAGACCGATATTTCGGTCTTGATTTTGAATTCCAATACTACATTGTCGATTAGGAAGGGCGTCGTTATTCATATATTGATATTTAATCCGCCCATTGCCAGTCAATATTATCTGGAAAGTATGCTGTGGACCATCCTGGGCGCTGATATGGCGGATATTAATCCAACTTATAACTGTAATTCGCTGCTGGGCATTGGTAAAAAACCAAACCTGCCCGCCGGCCGGCGGATACCAATCCGAAAAATATACTGCCAGTAAATTCTCTGGGTCGCCCTGCTGTGGCAATTCTCCATTCGGCGTATATTCCTGGTCGGCACTTGTGAATGAAGCCCAGCCGTTCGTGCAGGCGCGAATGGAGTTGAACTCTCGTCCATAAAAATTGAAAGTCCAGCCCATATCCAGGGCGCCGCTGTTCTGGTCATCGTTACCCATCCCCAGATTTCGCCCTTGCATATTGCCTTGGGTGATATCGATCCATTCATACTGGACGCCTTGCTCCTCGTTGTCGCGCCAGCGGTAGCCGAACTGGTCGGGGCCGCCGCGGCGGTCGCGCTCCGGCGCGTCCGGATTAGCGTCGAACTCGAAGACTTGAAGTGAAATTGGCTCGGTCGGTTTGGATTTAAGGTTTAAATCCTTGTTCAGGGGCACGTCGTCGGCGGCTCGAACCGGCACACTGGCGCAGAGAAACGCCAGTCCGATGAGCATCGCCGCTTGACTACGAACTCTAAAGTTGAACATTTGAACCTCTTACAAATGTTAATATTAGGCGGGTAGCGCGCGATGTGGGTCTTTGTCTTTATTCCTTATGAAAAATATAATAAAGGCAATTGCGATTTGTCAAGTCATTACAGGTCCGTTGTATAAATTTTTTATGGATTCTTTAAAAACCACATCTTGGAGGAATTGAGTTGCGCGGCTTGAAAATTAGCGATGTCAAAATCGAAACTATCAAAGTGGTCAAAATAATTCCCAGCGATAAATACGGATTGATTTTAAAATAATGCGCCAGAATCATCTTCACACCCACATAAGCCAGAATAAAGGATACGCCGTATTTGAGAAAACGGAACATCTTATCGGCGTGAACGAGCAGAAAATACAGCGACCGCAAGCCTAAAATTGCCATAATATTGGCGCTGAAGATGATGAATGGGTTGCGTGTGATGGCAAATGCAGCGGGGATGGAGTCAATTGCGAACATCACATCGGCGCTCTCGATGGCTGCGACCACAAGGACCATCGGCGTCGCCATCAGCGCGCCATCCGGACGACGGACAAAGAAGCGGTCGCCGATGTAATCCTCCGTCACCCGGAAACGCTTTTGCACCCACCGCACTACGAACAACCGCTTGACATCGACTAACGTTTCAGACTGCCGCGCCATCTTATAGGCGCTCCAGATTAGAATCGCCCCAAATACATAGAGTATCGGTTCGAACATACTGACTAAAACAACGCCGAAAGTAATAAACAACATCCGCATCACAATCGCCCCGATGATGCCCCAGGTCAACGCGCGCAACTGGCGGTGCGAATCGACGCCGAAAGCGTGGAAAATCATTAAAAAAACAAACAGGTTGTCCACTGACAGCGTCCATTCGATAATATAGCAGGTGATGAATTCAGCGCCTATGTGGGCGCCTTTAAAGTAGAACAGTCCGGCGGCGATAAGCAAAGCCGTCGAAACCCAGACCGAAACCCAGCGCAAGGCTTGTTTTGGCGTCATATACAAATTGAGAAGTTAGAGAGTTGAAAAGTTGAAAGGTGTAAATTGTAAGGTGTAAACCAAGT
>Ga0194125_10004344_pt1 | contig 22179 bp, 14 predicted proteins | sample TA2KigC250mmetaG_FD_148626 | JGI IMG/M metagenome (GOLD analysis project Ga0194125, IMG submission 148626) | Freshwater microbial communities from Lake Tanganyika, Tanzania - TA2015034 Kigoma Deep Cast 250m | ecosystem: Environmental > Aquatic > Freshwater > Lake | place: Tanzania: Lake...
GACCTTAGCTTGATGCCTATGGGGTTATACACCGTCGCACTGGGTGGGTTTGCAGCCAGGGAACCGCTTCTGGTATGATTGGTCGTATGGACGAACTGACCATCTTCGACCTTCGACGCCGGATGGCGGCCGGCGAGCTGACCGCAGCCGGGCTGACCGCGCTCTATCTGGCGCGCATCGCGGAGCTCGATCGGGCCGGCCCTGCGCTCAACAGTGTAATCGAGTTGAACCCGGATGCCCTGACGATCGCCGACGCGCTGGATGCGGAGCGCGCGGCCCGCGGGCCACGCGGACCACTGCACGGCATCCCGATCCTGCTGAAGGACAACATTGACACCCACGACCAGATGAGCACCACGGCCGGCTCGCTGGCGTTGGTCGGTTCCACGCCGCTGCAGGACGCGACCGTCGCAGCCAGGCTGCGCAAGGCCGGCGCGATCCTCCTGGGCAAGACCAACCTGAGCGAATGGGCGAACTTCCGCTCGAATCACTCGACCAGCGGGTGGAGCAGCCGCGGAGGACTGACGAAGAACCCCTACGCGCTCGACCGTAACCCGTGCGGTTCCAGCTCCGGTTCGGGGGCGGCGGTCGCGGCCAATCTGTGCGCGGCCGCGGTGGGTACCGAGACCGATGGCTCCATCATCTGCCCATCGCACGCCAACGGCATCGTGGGCATCAAGCCGACCATGGGGCTGGTCAGTCGGGCGGGCATCGTGCCCATCAGCCACAGCCAGGACACGGCCGGGCCGATGGCGCGCACCGTGGCAGACGCGGCCATCCTGCTCGGCCCGCTGGCCGGCCCCGATCCGCGCGATGCGGCCACCGAGAGCTGTCGTGAGCGCGCGCTCCCCGACTACACCGCGTTCCTCGATCCCGATGGGTTAGCGGCCGCGCGGATCGGTGTGGCGCGCAACTTCTTCGGCCGGCTGTCGTGCGTGGATCGCATCGCGGAAGAGAGCATCGCTGTGCTGGCTGACCTCGGCGCGGAGATCGTGGACGATCTGCAACTCTGCGCATCGAAGGAGCTGGACAACCACGAGTTCGAGGTATTGCTGTACGAGTTCAAGGCGGACCTGAACGCCTACCTGGCGGGGCTGGGGCCAGCGGCTCCAGTACACAGCCTGGAAGAGGTGATCGCCTTCAACCGTATGCACGCAGACCGGGTGATGCCCTACTTCGACCAGGAGCTGATGGTGATGGCGCTGGCGAAAGGGCCGCTCTCCGAGGATGCGTATCGGACCGCGCGGGAAACGAGCCGGCGGCTGGCCAGGGCTGAGGGGATCGACGCGCTGCTTGGCGAGCATCGGTTGGATGCCATCGTTGCGCCATCCGGCGGGCCGGCCTGGCTAACCGACCTGGTGAACGGCGATCACTACACCGGCTGCGGCAGCTCATCGCCGGCGGCCGTGGCCGGCTATCCGAGCATCACCGTGCCCGCGGGCACGGTATTCGGGCTGCCGATCGGCATTTCGTTCATCGGCGGCGCGTTCAGCGAAGCGACGCTGATCAAGTTCGCATACGCGTTCGAGCAGGCGACGAACGCGCGCCAGACGCCGGCCTTCTTGCCGAGCGTCAACCTGTGAGCAGCCGGCCGGTGGGCCGAGAGCGGGCGACGAGGCGCAACCCCTGGGCTGATGCGAGCGTATAGGGGCAGTGAGCGCCGATGGTATTCGGCGTCTATCTCTCAGGGAGGCTGTTCCTATGTACTATCGTCTTTTTGCGGCATGGCTCGCCATCGCCGTCCTGCTCAGCGGTTGCACTGCCTCCGACCGGCTCATCGGTTCAGGCAAGAAGGTGACACTGGAGAAGGATGTCGCTGGATTCACCAGGGTGGAGATCGGCAGCGCCTTCACGGCCGAGATCACAGCCGGCGACCGGTTCAGCACGGTGATCACGATTGATCAGAACTTCGAGAAGGCGCTCCGGGTGGTCCAGGAAGGGGACACGCTGCGGATCTATCTGGATTGGCGCAGCGGCTACTCCTTGCGGTCGGGCGACGCCTTGCAGGTGAAGATCACCATGCCGGAGCTGACCGGCCTGGCGCTGAGCGGCGCGAGCACGGGAACCGTCAAGGGGTTCAGGTCCGGCAAGGATGTCAGCATGAACGTGTCGGGCGCGAGCAAGCTGAACGGCGAGCTCCAGGCTCGCGACGTGAAGCTCACCCTGTCGGGCGCAAGCTCGGCAGTCCTGAGCGGCGCAGGCAGGAACGGCGATCTGAATGTTTCGGGGGCCAGCAAGGCGGATCTGGAGAAGCTCACGCTCGCAGATATCAACGTAGAAGTGAGCGGCGCCAGCCAGGCCACTGTGAACAGCGCCGGCCGGCTGGATGTCAGAGCCACGGGCGCGTCGAAGCTCTTCTACCTGGGCCAGCCCACACTGGGCTCGGTGGACACTTCGGGCGCCTCGACGATCCAGCGCCGGTGAGCTGCGATGCCCGTTCACCGGCGAGATGCTGCGCGGGGCGGCTCATGCGCCGCTGCTCTACGCGGCCGATCCGCGGTCCGACCTGCCCGAGGCGCTGCAAGCGCGGGTGGCCGAGGCGATCCGCAACTGCGACCCCGGCATCGTGGCCGGGTGGCTACGCGGGGGCGAGCCGCTGGCGGCCGACCGGCAGCCACACGGTGAACGTGCTGCCTTTGCCCACCTGGCTCGTCAGAGTGATTCGCCCCCCGTGGCGCTCGACGATCTCATGGCAGATCGAGAGTCCTAGCCCGGCGCCTGGGGCGCCCATCTGGCGCGCGGCCTCTCCGCGATAGAAACGCTCGAAGAGATGCGCCTGCTCCTCGGCGCTGATTCCGCAGCCGGTGTCGCTGACGGCTAACGTGACCCATTGCAGACGCCCGGCGTCTTCAGTAGTCTGGAGACTGTCATCCGCAAGGCGCAAGCCGCTGGTCACCGTCACCGCGCCGCCGGCCGGCGTATAGTTCATCGCATTGGTCATCAGATTGGTCAGCACCTGGGTCAACATCTTCACGTCGGCCTGCACCGCAGGCAACCCCTCGCCAAGATCGGCGCGCAGCGCCAGCCCTCGATCAGTGAAGAGCGCCGCGCGATCGCTGACCAGGGTTGTCGCGACCCGGTTGACGTCCACCGCCGCGAAGGCGGGTTGCGCCCGCCCCTGGTCCATGCGCGACAGCAGCAACAGGTCTTCGATCAGGCAGTGCAGCGTGTCCGCTTCGCGGTGGAGGGTGGCCATGTACTGGGGCCGCTTCTCCGGCTTGCCCTCGTCGAGCAGGTGAAGGTATACCTTGAGGTTGGCCAGCGGGGTGCGCAGCTCGTGTGAGACGTTGGAGACGAACTGGCTCTTGAGCCGATCCAGCTCCTTGAGTTGCCTGTTGGCGGCCTCCAGTTGTGCGGTGCGTTCCCGCACGCGGCGTTCCAGATCGAGATTGAGCGCATGGAGGGCCTCCTCGGCTCGCCTGCGCTCGGTGATGTCTTCGCCAGAGCTGAGGATGCCGACGACTTGCCCCGCGTCGTCGCGGAGCATGGTGTTGTGCCACGCGATGATCCGTTCCTCTCCCCGCTTCGTCAACACGGGATTCTCGTAGTATTCTACACCCTCGACTTGCCCGCCGATCAACTGCTCGAAAACGGCTCGTACTGGCTTGCGCAGTCTTGCCGGCAGACAAGCGTCGAACCAATCTTGGCCCAGCAGCTCAGACTGCCCGTAGCCGAGCAGATCCAACCCGCGACGGTTGAGCAGAGTGATGCGACCCTGGCGGTCGAGCGCCAGAATGATGACGCCCGCGATGTCGAGATACTGTTGCGCCTTGTCCCGTTCGACGCGCAGCGCCGTCTCTCTTGCCAGCTCGGCGACGCGTTGGCCGCGGTGGAAGAGCACCTGCTGGCGTTGCCCGAAGACGATCACGCCGGCCCCAGCGATCGCCACCAGCGCGGTCGCCAGCAACCCCACCAGCCAGCCGAGGCGATGCAGCGGCGCCTCGACTTCGGCGACGTCCACTTTGGTCACCAACCGCCACGGCGTAGCGGGTATCGAGCGCACGGCCCCCAGAACCCTCACCCCGCGATAGTCGGCGCCCTCCAGCGGGCCTTCGGGCCCGTGAGCGGCCAGGGCGACCAACTGCGGCGCGCGGGCCGGCAAGCGCAGCGCCATCGCCGCGGCGCTGCGATGGCGCAGCTCGTTCAGAATGACGACTTCATCCTCCTCACGGCGCAGCAGCAGCGTCTCGGCCGTGGCGCTCTCGACGGGCCAGGTCTGAACGGTGGGATAGAGAAACGCACGTGGATCAATCCGCAGCAGGATGGCTCCCACCGCGGCAAGCTCACCCCCATGCGATGCCAGCAGCGGCGCGACCAAATCCAGATGGATCGCGTGGACTGGCTCGGTATGATGGAAGTCGGACAAGATGACCTGGTGGGTCTGCAGCGCTTCAGCCACCAACTGCTGCCCATAGGCGCTGATCAGCGCGTTGCCGCGGTCGCCGGCCAGTCTGATCTGACCGTGGGCGTCGAACAGGATCGCGTCCGGGTAGTCGTATATCTGTTGCAGGGAAGTCATCCAGCCGCGGATTTCTGCAGCCAGGTGGTCAGCGCCGGCATCGGCCCACAGCGCCTCCACGGTCCGCGCGATCATGCGGTCGGCTCGGATCACTTCACCATCGGCCAAACGCTCTTGACGCCAATAGGCGATCTGGTTGACCTTCAGATCGGCGATGGCCGCCAACTCGTTGAGTTTTTCGCGCCTGACGAGCGCGTGTTGCCGATCGCGATACAGCGAGCCGGCAAGCCCGATGCCGATGGCCAGCAGCACGAAGATCACAAGCAAGGCTGCGGTGAGGTTGCGTGGAGCAGGTTGACCCATTGAACTCCTCAGTGATAACTTCAGCCCTTCGGCAGCCAGAGCGTGGTCACGCGGCCCTGGCCGGGCTGCCCCGCCACGGTTAGCTTGCCGCGGTGCTGCCTGGCAAGCTCTTCGCAGATCGCCAGGCGCAGCCCCGCTCCGGCCGCGCTCGCCGGCGTCTCGCTGGTCTCGCACACGCTGACCGTGACCCATTCGGTCGCCGACTCTGGCTCGGTTTGCAGCCGGCACTCCACCGCAATCTGCGCGGCGTGCGGCGAGCGATCCGCGGCATCGGCGATCAGGTTGGCCAATGCCTGGGTCAGCAGCCTGGGATCAGCCAGCGCCGGCGGCAGATCAGGGGCCACGGCCAGATGAAGACTTAGCCCGCGGTCGGCGAGCAATTGCGCCCGGCTCTTTGCTGCGCGGTCCGCGATCGGGCCGATATCCACTGGCCGCAAGGCCGGCCGCATGCGGCCCAGGTCGAGGGTCATGGTGGTGATCAGGTCTTCGATCAGGCCATGGAGCACATCGGCGTCTCGCTGGAGGGTCGCCAGGTAGTAACCCCGTTTTTCGGGCTTGCCGTGCTCCAAGAGCCACGCAGAGGTCTTGACGTTCGTCAGCGGCGTGCGCAGCTCGTGCGAGGCCTGCTGCATAAACTGACCCTTCAGCCGATCCAGCTCCCTGAGCCGTTCGTTCGCCTGTTGAAGCTCAGCGGTGCGCCGCGCCACTGCTTCTTCCAGCGCAGTTGCATGGTCGCGCGCCGCCTGGTAGAGCCGCGCATTCTCGATGGCGACAGCGGCCTGGTCCGCGAACGCCTGCAGACGCTCGGCGTGCGCCTCGGTGTAGAAGCCCGGCGTGGCGCTGTCCAGGTTCAGAAAACCGATGATCTGGTCTTTCGCGCGGATCGGCGCGCCCGCGGTCGAACGGACCCATGGTTGTTGGGGATGCACGACCCAGCCGTCGTAAAGCTGCGTGTCCGCGATGACGAGAGGCCGACCCGTCTCGATCATAGTCCGCAGATTGGCGGTCGAGGCGATCGGCAGGCGCAGGGCCGAGATCGGCTCGGACGGCGGCCGCTCGTCGTATCCCCGGCCGCGCGCGCCTAAGGCCATCCCCTCTTTCACCAACATGATGCGCGCCGCATCGTGGGGCACCACCTCGCCGACTTCGGCCAGGATGCGATCGAGCACCTCGTCGAAGCTGAGGGTGCTGGCGATGGCTGCCGCAGCGTCTCGCAGCGCCTCCGCGAACAGGCGTTGTTCGTGCTCGGCCTCCTGCGCCCGCACGCGCTCGGTGATGTCCTGGAACACCCCCAGCGTCGAGACAAACACGCCCTCCCGATCGAGTTGGGGCTGGGCAGTCACGGCAAGGGTGCGGCGCTCGCCATCCGGCCGGATGATGTCCAGCGTGTAGCGGCTCCCTTCTCCCCGCAGGCGACGAGCTGTCTGCTCTGCCAGCAGAGCCAGGCTCTCTGGATGGGTGAACTCGCGCAGCGAGCGACCGATCAAAGCCCCCCCCTGCACGCCGAAGATGGCATCCGCCGCGGGATTGGCGAACAACAAACGTTCTTCGGCGTCTACCGTGGCGATCCCCTCGCCCAGGCTCTCGACCAGCTCGCGGTAGCGCGCCTCGCTGCTGCGCAATTGACCGAGCAGCGCATCCCGTTCCGCCTCTATCTGCCTGCGCGCGGTGATGTCGCGGCCGATGCCCACCAGCCCGATGATCTGGCCCTGGTCGTCGCGCAGCGGCGCCTTGGTGGTCAGCTTCCAAAGGACTTTGCCAGTGCCGTGATCTACCACCGGCTCCTCGTGCGCCAGCAATGGCTGGCCCGATTGGACCACCCGCTAGTCATCCTCGAAGTAACGGCTGGCCAGCTCGGCCGGGTGATAGTCGAAGTCGTTCTTGCCGAGCGCCTCCTGTTGGTCGCGGGCCCCCAGGATGCGCAGTTGGGCCGCGTTGTTGAGGATGAAGCGCGCCTCCGTGTCTTTGGCGTAGATCGAATCGGGCAAGATGTCAATGAGCGTGCGCAACAGATGGCGCTCTTGGGCCAACTTGCTCAGGGCCGCGACCCGCTCTCTTTCCACGCGATCGCGTTCGGCGTCGAGCAGCAGATGTGCGACCTGGTCAGCCAGCTCGCCCGCGAAGCTGATCTCGTCCTCGGTCCAATGACGAGCCGGCCCGATGTGTTCGTGGCAGATCACGCCCGCACAGCGACCGGCGATGCGGATGACCGCATCCAATGTCGAGGTGATGCCGAAGGGTGCGAAGTATGTTTCCTGGAATTCGGCGGTGTGTGGATCGCTGGCTGCATCGTGCGCCGCAATCGCACGTTCGTTGCGCAACGTTGCGAAATAACGGGGATAGCTCGCGACCCCAAGAGGCGGATGCTCCTCGTGGCGCGACGCGGGCGCATCATAGAGGTCGGCGCAACGCAGCTCTTAACCATCCTCGCTCAGCAACCAGACGCCGACTCGCGCCACGCCCATGACCTCGGCCGCGGTTCCGGTGAGGTCGCGCAATCCTGCGTGCAGGTCGTCTGAAGCGAAGGTCGAGCTGGTCGCCAGCTCGATGATCGCCTGCTGCTGGCGCCCGCGGCGGTCGAAGCGCGCGCGTTGCATCGCATTGACCGCGGCCACCTCGGCCAGGGCGCGGCCGAGGTGGTGCGTAGGATACCAGGTCAGCAACGCCAGCAAGAGAAACATGATGATTCGGATCCAATGCGGCCAGGGCAGTCCTGCAGCCAATGCGAGCGCGCCAAGCGCCAGATAGCTGATGACCGCGGCGACCAGGCTCACCCAAGGCCGGATCAGCACACTCGCGGCCACGATCACCACGGCGACGCCGACTAGACTGCGGCCTTCGACAACCTGCATCGGCTCGTCGGTGAGCAGGACCAGGATCAGCAGCGCCGACACGAAGGCGATGCTGGCCGCATCGGTCGAGATGCGGCGATTGACCACGTGCAGGCCGGTCAGGACAAGCACGACCGCAGCCATGTTCCAACAAAACGCGATGTTGTCGGCCGATGGCTCTGCTACGCCGAGCAGAATGGTCGCCAACATCGTCAAGAGGGCCAGAAGCGCGCTGCCGCCTACCAACGGCAGTAGTACACCGAGCAGCCGGCGTCGGTGCGCAGCCTCGATCGCCAGGACGTGAACCCCAGCGGCAATCAGTCTACGGATCTTTTCACGCATGAGCAACTATCCTGAAAACGCGGTCTCACTCGCCAGCAGAGTAAAGCTGAAGACGCTCCCTTGACCTGCGGCGCTCTCCACGGCCACCTGGCCGCCCAGCTTCTCCACGATGCAACGCACGATGGACAGCCCCAGACCGTGCCCCTGGGCATGGACCTGGTTGAGCCGGGTGAAGGGCAGGAAAAGCTGTTCCGGGTCCGCGACGTCGAAGCCAGGGCCATTATCGCGCACCCAGAACCTGATTTCTGACTTCTGATTTCTGATTTCTGATCTCTCGCCGGCGATGGACAAATCTGCAATCTGCGTTCCGCGATCCGCAGTCGAGAATCCGAGTTCCACCTGCGGCGGGGTTCCCCCGTATTTGAGCGCGTTGCTCAGATAGTTCACCCAGACCTCTTCCACCCAGGCCGCATAGCCCAGGGCCGGCGGCCACGCAGCCGGCGTGACGATCTCGGCGTGACGCTCGGCGATCATGTGCGCCAGCCGCGTTTGCGCTTCGTCCACGATGCTCGCCATGTCCAGCGGCGCCAACTCGATGTCCATCTTGCGCACTTCGGCCAGCAGGAGCAGCTCGTCAACGATATTGCTCATCTTGACCGCGGTGCGCGCCACGTAGTCCAGGCAGTCCTGCTTCTCATCATCCGGCATCTCTGCCAGGCCTTCGGCCAGCAGTTGTGCGTATCCGACGATGTGGGCCAGCGGATTCTTGAGGTCGTGCGCGACGGTGTGGGCGAAGGCATCCAGCTCCGCGTTGCGGGCCTCTAGCTCGGCGGTGCGTTCGCACAGCGACGCCATCAGCCGCGCATTGGCGACCGCGATCGCCGCCTGGTCAGCAAACAATACCACCAGGCGCACCTCTTCTTCCGAGAACGGATCGAACCGCTGATCATCCCCCACATTGATGACGCCGATCACGCGCTCGCCAGCTTTCAGCGGCACACCCAGGACGCGACGCGCGGGCGTCCTCTCATAGGCTGGGGCGCGGCCGGCCCACTCGTGATAGCTGGGGACCATCAGCGGCTGTCCGCTCTGCGCCACCCGGCCAGAGAGCCCCTCTCCTGGACGCAGCTTGAGCCCGATGAAGTCGCCTGGCATCTCGTGGCTGACGACCAGCTCCAGGGCTGACTCATCCGGCAACATCAGGTACAAGGCCCCCATCGAGGCGCCCACCAGACTGACCGCGCGACGAACGATGGCCGGGAGCAGCGCCTCGAGATGGGGCTGTGCGTTGACCTCCAGCGAAGTTTCGTACAGCGCCTGGAGCTCTTGGGCGCGGCGCGCCAGGGCAGCCAGCATCGCGTCTCGTTGCGCCTCGGCCTGCCGGCGCTCGGTGATGTCCTTCAGGCTCCCTTCGTAGTGGAGCACCCTGCCCGCGACATCCTTGATGGCGCGCACCGAGTCACGCACCCAGATGGCGGTCCCATCGTAGCAGTGCAATTGCAGCTCGAAGTCGTTTGCGCTGCCCGTGCGTTCCATCTGGACGCGCTGCCGCGTCCGCTCTGCAGGATCGGCAAAGATCTCGGCCGCATTGACCGCCAGCAGGGCTTTCCGGTCGGGGTAACCCAACATCTCCACCAGCGCCTGATTCGCATCGAGGATCTGGCCGTCAGCCGTGGTGCGGTAGAGGCCAATCGGCACCCGCTCGAAGAGGCTGCGGAAGCGCCGTTCGCTGTCGCGCAGTGCCTCTTCGGACTTCCGTCGCGTTTGCCATTCCACCCGCAACAAAGCAAACAGCAGCGCCGAGGTCACGGCGACAAACAACCACCCCTTATAGGTCTGCCACTGCGCGTAGAGCCGGGGGTCGGTCACAAGCACGGCCAGCAGGCGATCCGACAAGAGGATCCATATCCCGCCGCACAGCGCGTAGACGAGCGCGATTCGCCAGGTTGCGGCCCGCCCGTTCGAGTTCGTCATCTCATCGTCCATACCGCCATCCTACTCGAAGATCGGTTGGCTGTGAAGTGACTCATGGTACTACCTCAGGGACATTGTACCATGTTCATCTCTTCCGGGGTAATGTTGTATAATCAGTGAAACACTTTCACGGAGGCGAAATGGCGTTCACAGCCCAGGAGTTGACAGCCCGGCTCCCTGCGCTCGGCGGGGAGCCGATGGAGAGCTTGCAGATCGTGGCGGCTGCACAGGCCGCCAGGCAACACTACCCGCATTTCGATCCTGGCCAGCCGGTCTTGCTGGTCGGGCTTCAAGATGGCGCGCTGCTCGACCGGCTGCGCCAGATGCTGTTGATGGCCTATCCGCCTGATCATCCGGCCACGTTCATCGCCGCCGAGACCCAACACGGCGTGGCCCTGACCGATCTAACCGCCGCGCGCTGGCAAGAGGCGGGGGCGCCGGCCTGTCTGCTGATCGCGGGGCTGCCCACGCCGGCCTGTTTCGCCGCGCTGCAAGATGTCGCGGCGCATCTGCGCGCGCCCGAGGGTTGCCCGTGGGACCGTGCGCTTACCTGGGCGAAGCTGCGCGCCTCGCTCCTGGAGGAAACCCACGAGCTGCTGAGCGCGCTCGACGCGAAGGATGCCGACAAGGTGGCCGAAGAGCTCGGCGACTTGCTCCTCCAGATCGCCATGCAGACGCAGATCGCGGCCGAAGCCGGCCGGTTTCGCCTGCCCGATGTGATCCGGGAGATCGTGGCGAAGCTCGTGCGCCGGCATCCCCACGTTTTCGGCGATGCGGTGGTCAGCGGGACCGACGAAGTATTGGCGAACTGGGAGGCGATCAAGGCTGCTGAGCGTGCGGCCAACGGCGAGCGGCGCTCGCCGTTGGCGGGCATCCCGGCCGGTCTGCCCGCACTGGCCCAGGCAGACGCCTACCTGGATCGCATGTCGCGGCTGCGCGCGCTGAGCGCGGCCGACGCGCCCTGGCGTTCGTTGGCAGAGCTGCCGGCCGGCGCGCCGGTCTCGCCAGAGATCGTCGGCCAGGCGCTCTTCGGGCTGGTCGCCTGGGCCAGGGCGCGCGGGATAGATGCCGAGAGCGCGTTGCGCGCCGCCAACAGCCGCTATGCCGTAGCCGTGGCAGAGGAGTTCGCCGGAGGGTCGTAGACGGTCGTGCGAACAAATCCTCGCCCGCGCAGCGACTCCAGGATTTGGCGCGCGTTTTCCTCCGGCGTGTGTGCGACCGTATCGAGACAGATTTCGGGATTGAGAGGCGGCTCGTAAGGATCGTCAATCCCGGTAAAGCCGGTGATCTCGCCGCGACGGGCCCTGGCGTACATCCCCTTGCTGTCGCGCTGCTCGCACACCTCCAGCGGCGTGTCCACGAATACCTCGATGAAGGCATCTCTGCCCACCATGCTGCGCACCGTATCGCGCGTCGCGCGATAGGGGCTGACAGCCGCACAGATGACCGCGCCGCCATGACGCACGATCTCGGCCGCGACGAAGCCGATGCGCCGGATGTTGGTATCGCGGTCTTCCTTGCTGAAGCCGAGGCCCTTCGACAGGTGCGTGCGCACCACGTCGCCATCCAGCACCGTCACCTGCCGGCCGCCTTCCATCAGCAGCTCAGTGAGCACTTCGGCCGTCGTAGTCTTGCCTGCCCCGCTCAGCCCGGTGAACCAGATGCAAACGCCTTGCTTGTGGCGCGGGGGATAGGTTTCGGCCAGGATTTCCGCGACCTCGGGCCGGGTGAACCAGGCCGGCAGTTGCAGCCCAGCATTGAGATAGCCCTCGCGCACCTGGGTGCCGGATAGATCGGCCGTGGCTGCGCCGGGCTCGATCCTGGAGACCTCCTCATAGCGATCTTGCGCGGGCAAATAGACCAGTTGGCGGAAGGGTATCATCTTCACGCCCAACTCATCAGAAAAACGGCTGACCAGTTCCTGGGCATCGTAGGGGCCGTAGAACGGCCTGCCGTGTGAGTCTACCCCTGGGCCGGCGTGATCGCGGCCGACGATCAGATGATTGGCGCCGTAGTTGCGCCGGATGATGGCGTGCCAGACCGCCTCGCGCGGGCCGGCCAAACGCATTGCCAGCGGCAGCAGCGCCAACACGATCCGCCCAGGATCGTAATGCCGCTCGGCCAGCGCCCGATAGGTGCGCACGCGCGTGAAGTGATCCACATCGCCCGGCTTCGTCAGACCGACGACCGGGTGCAGCAACAGCACCCCATCCACCTCCTGGATGGCTCGCCTGGTCAGCTCCTCGTGGGCGCGGTGCAGCGGATTGCGCGTCTGAAACGCCACGACATTCGGCCGGCCCAGGCCTGCCAGACGCTTACGCGTCTGCGCAGGCGTCAGGCGCAACTCACGAAAATCATAGCGCCTGGGCAGGCGCAGCGCCTGCAACGGGCCAGAGATGTTGAGCCGGCCCCAGTGGTGCATCTCGGCCACCAGCGGATGGCGCGGGTCGAGCGAGCCGAAAACCCTGGCCGCGACCGCGCCACGATCCCAGGGATAGATCTCGGTGATGGTCATGATCGCCAGGAGATCGTTCTTAGCGTCGCGCAGCGCCACTTCGGCATCCAGGTGGATGGTCGGGCCTGGCTCCACGGGCAGCGTTACGGGAATGGGGAAGAGCCGGCCATCAGCCAGGCGCATCTCGTCCAGCACGCGTTGGTGATCTGCCTGACCCATGAAGCGGTCGAGCGGCGAGAACGCGCCGATCGTCAGCATCTCCAGGTCGCACTCCGCGCGCGGAGACAATTGGAGCGAGGGCAGCCGATTGGCACGCGCCCTGAGTTCGTCCAGCGCCTCGGCCGGCGCCAGCAGGTTCAGCAACTCGCCCCCGTAGGGAGAAATCAGCATAGTCATCGCCAGCTTGTCATCCGTTCCGCGGCGAACTCGTACCTCAGCTTCAGATCTCCCAGGACGGCCGGGAGGAAAAGAGTCTGCTGCGAGCCGTCGCTATTCATGGTGTAGAACCGCCACGCGCCGTCGCGGTCGCTGAGAAAGAGGATGTGACGACCGTCTGGCGACCAGATGGCTGCAACGTTGTTGGCGGGCCGGCCAAAGGCCGAGGAGGGCTCGGTCAGACGACGCAGCAAAACGCCCGCGGCGTCCAGCAACACGATATCGGTGTGGTCGTGATACTGGAACTGGGCGACGATGCGCTGGCCGTCAGGCGACCAGGCGGGGCTACGCAACTTCTGTTCGCGCGCCAGCGGCCGCGTTTGCGCCCCGACCCCAGTGAGCTGCAAGCCGTCGCGACCGCGATAGATGATCTCGTCTCGTTTCGGATGCCAACTGACCGATTGCACGGTCGTCTCGGCCGATAGATCCAGCCAGCCGCCATCGCGCAGCGTCACCTGCGCCAGACCTGCATCCTCCACCTGACGCCGCTCGAAATCCTGGAGACAGAGCCGGCCCTGGGGAGTGTCCAGACAGTCCTTGCCGCCCAGCATCCCGCGAGCCGCCGATTCATCGAGACAGCCGAAAGGAGTCTGCAGGCAGACGTGGGTGCGGATGGCGTGGGCAAACGCCAGCCGGCCGCCGTCGGAACTCCAGGCCGGCGTGCGCGGGTGGTTGGCCGATGCGACGCGACGCTCAGCTCCGGTCGCCAGGTTCAGCACGTACACACCCTGCTCCGCGCCCCAACGGGTATATGCCAATCGCTCGCCGCCGGGCGAGAGCGCCGGGTCAAGGCCATTGGCCACGCGGCGCAACTCCGAGCCATCCGCATTCACGATGTAGATGTCGCCGCCAGAGGCGGTCTGAAACGCCACCCGCCCCGCGAACCCGGCTGTAGTCGCCCCCAAGCGCGTCGTCGCGGCCGCCAGGACCGGCAGAGCGCCCACATCGCCCGCCACATCCAACAGGTAAGCTGCGATCCATGCGGTCGCTCCATCCCACTCGATGGCCAGCCAGTCGCTCTCCTGGCTCCGGCCGATCACCGCGACTGCCGCGTCAGGGTCGAACTGGTCTACCACGGGTTGATCCAGCTCTGGTCCGGCGCGCACATTCACCCGCGTCCCGGCGTTCACCCGGCCGGTCAGCCTGCCGACGAGGGGGCTGCCGCGCTGCGCGGCCGGCGGGGTCACGGCTGTCGTCGTCACCGGCAGGACTTCGGCGTCGCCCAACAGCTTGACATCGGCCGCCGCCACCCACCCGCGCACGACCGGATCGCCGTATGCCACGCGCAGCCAGTCAGTCTCGGCCGTGCGCGCTTCGGCCAGGAAGACGGTCGCGCCCGGCGCGGCCGCCAGACGCGGGGCGTCGTTGGCCGGCGCGGTGCGCACCGTCACCGCTGAGTGCACGCCGAGTGCGGCGATCGGCCCCGTGCCGGCCGCCTGGGCCGGGGTGGGGGATGGCGGTTGTCTCGTGGCCGTAGGGGACGCCGGCGCAGTGGGCGTGGCAGAAGGCGCGGCGGCCGTCGGTTCCGTGCGGGTCAGCGCCAGCGTCGCCGGCGCCAGCAGTACCGGCGTCAGTGTGGGCGGCGCAGACTTCGGCGCCAGCGCCTGGCAGGCCGTGGCGAGCAGAACCAACGCCAAAGCCAGGACAGTCGCCCATGCCTGGGTCCTACTCATATCTCAGCGCCTCGATCGGGTTCAGCCGCGCCGCGCGTGTGGCGGGGTAGATGCCAAAGAACAGCCCCACGGCCGCCGAGAAGCCGGTCGCCAGCAGAACCGACTGGGGCGTCAACACAGCCTTCAGGTCGTCCTGCAGCCGCGAGATGGCCGCTGCGCCGGAAGCTCCCAACAAGATGCCGATGAAACCGCCGATCAAGGCCAGGACGATCGCTTCCACCAGGAATTGCGCCAGAATGTCCTTGCGCCGGGCGCCCACGGCCTTGCGCAACCCGATTTCACGCGTGCGCTCGGTGACAGAGACCAGCATGATGTTCATGATCCCGATGCCGCCAACCAATAGACTGATGCCGGCGATGGCGCCCAAAAAGATGGTGAGCACACCGGTGATCTCGCCGAAGATGGCGAGCAGGTCCTTTTGGCTGATCACCGTGAAATCGTCGTCGGCGCCGAAGCGGATGCCGTGGCGGTGGCGCAGCAGCGTCGTCACTTCATCCGCGGCGCGATCCATGCGATCTTCGCTGATCACCTCGACGTAGATCACGGACAGCCGCGGTTCCCCGCGATTGGTACGATAGCGCGGAAACAATCTCTGGTGCGCGGTAGTCAGCGGCACCAGCACGATGTCATCCCGGTTGCCGCCAGACGCGCCGCCCTTGGACTGGAGCACCCCGATCACCTTGAAGGGAATGCCGTTGATCTTGATGATCTCGCCGATTGGATAGATGCTGGCGCCGAAGAGCCGTTCGTAGGTGGAACTGCCCAGCACCGCCACGCGGGCCTGGGCGTTCATGTCGGTCTCGCTGAAGAAGGCGCCGAAGTCCACCGGGAACTTGCGCACGACGCTGTAGTCGGGCGTGACGCCGGATACTTGTATCCGCAGGTCTTGGCGGCCGTAACTGACGTCGGCTGAAGCCATCAACTCGGGCGCGACCTTCATCGCGCTGGGCACGTGAAACGGGTCAGCGATGGCCGCAGCGTCGGCCAGGGTCAGGCTGGCTGACCCTGAGCCCGTGCGCGGCCGCGCGCCGGAGTTGGAGAACTGGCCAGGCATGACGAAGAGCAGGTTTGTGCCGACGCTCTGCAGCTCCTCGGTGATGAGGACCTGCACGCCCTGGCCCACCGACATCAGCGTGATCACGGCGCCTACGCCGATGATGATGCCCAGCATGGTCAACGCGGAACGCAGCTTGTTGACGGATAGCCCGCGCAGCGCGATGCGAATGGATTCGATCAGGTTCATAGATGGGGCGCCCTGCCGATGCTAACGTCCGCCGGAAAAGCCGCCGAAGGTCTGCTCCAGGCGTGCGCGGGTGCTGACGATGCGGATGATCACCTGGTCGCCGTCGGCGAGGCCCTCGCGGACCTCGCTCTGCTGCTCATCGCGCAGACCCAGGCGCACTTCGACGCGTTGGCTTGCGCCGTCTACCGATCGCTCAACATAGGTCTTGCCGGTTTCGCGCTCCACCTGCACCGCGCGATTGGGCAAGAGCAGCGCATTTTGTCGCGAGTTGCTGGTGATCGTCACCGTGGCGCTCATGCCTGTGCGCAGCGCCGCGTCTGTCGGGTCAATGAAGATCGTCACCTGGTAGGCAATGAGGCCGGTGGGATCCGCCGCGGGCGCGGGCGCGATCTGGGAGACGCGTCCGGCCAGCCTGTTCCCCGGCAGCGCATCCAGCTCCACGCTGGCCGGCTGGCCTACGGCAATGCTGGCGATATCTATCTCATCTATCCTGACATTAACGTGGAAACGGCTCAAGTCGGCCAGCCCGATGGCCGGCGCGCCAGGCTGAGCCAGGCCGCCTTCGGTGACATTGACGGCGGTCACGACCCCAGCCCACGGCGCGGCCAGCTTCGTATTGTCCAGCCGGCGCTGCGCCTGTTCGACCGCGATCTGCGCCTGATCCACGGCGGCCTGGGCAATGTCAAGCTGCTCCTTGCTGGGGCCGCGGCGCAAACGATCGAGCGCGGCCTGGGCCTGAACGACCTGGGTCTGGCTGGCCGCGAGTTGCGCCTCGGTCGCACCGCGGCTGGTCACGCGGAAGTTGGCCTGCGCGGTCTCATAGTTGATCGTGGCTTGCTGCAATTGCAGCGCCTGCGGAAACATGCCGGCGTTGGGCTGGTCTTTGATCCTGTCGTAGGCTTGTTGCGCCTGGTCACGCGCAACCCGGGCTTGTTCCACGGCTGCGCGGCCGGCCGCCAACTGGTCGGCGACTGGCCCATCGAGCAACTGCTGATAGGCGGTTTGGGCGCTGGAGAGCGCGGCCTGCGCGGCTGAAAGGTCAATGGCGTTGGCCGGCGCCTTGAGTTGCTGTAGCTGTGCCTGGGCTATGCGCAGACCCACCTGCGCCTGCCGAACGGCCAGTTGCAGCTCGACGGTGTCCAACTCCGCCAATAGCTGGCCAGCCGCCACCCTATCGCCCACCGCCACGTGAATGCGTGCAATGGACCCCGCAGTCAAGAAGCCTAGATTTGCTTCGCGTTCGCCCAGCACCTTGCCGGTAGCGCTGACGGTAGACGTGATGTTTCCGCGGACGATGTTGACCACCTCGAAATCGGGCGCTTGACCACTCCTCGAAACCGCAATACGTTGGTATCCGAACCATCCCCCCGTCGCGACGGCCGCGACGACCAGGATGGCGATCAGAGCTCTTCGCATGTACGTACTCCCTTGTGAAACGCATTTGCCAACGTACTATTGTACCACATGCACGCCCAGGGGGATAAATTCATACGTATCTTCTCAATGATTCGGAGTAGGGGCACGGCCTTGCGCCTGCCCGCGCGGGCGACCACAAGAGCCTGCCCTGAGCGTAGTCGAAGGGGTGCGCCCTGTGGAGGTAGGGGCACGGCCTGGCGCCTGCCCGCGGGGGCTGTCAGGGCAAGTCGAATTGCTCTTGGATGGCGGCCAGCGCCTCCCGCAGCCGCGCCAACTCGATCAGGCAGTTCACCGTGGAGATCGAGGTGCTGATCGCCAGGATGTTGATGCCGCGTTCGGCCAGCGCGCGGAACATCTGCCCGGCGATGCCGGGGCGCTCTCGGAAATCGGGGCCGAAGATGGCGACCGACGCGACATCGGCCCTGGTCGTGACAGCCTCGGGTTGCACTTCGGCGCGGATGGCCTCGATCGCCTCGATGCTGGCGGGCAGATCCTTGCGCTCGACGCCCAGCACCATCTGCGCCTGGCTCTGCTGATCAATGATCTGCACCACGAACTGGACATTGATCCCGCGCTGCCCCAGGGCATTGAGCACCGCGGCTGCGATGCCAGGCCGATCTTTGACCGCCAGCACGCTGATGCTCGCCAACTGATCGTTTTGGATGATGCCGCCGACTTTGATTTTCTGGCTCATGGGGTTGCTCCGGCTCTCAGTGTAGCATATCTGGCCCGATTGCAAAAAAAGCGCCGGGACCTTGCGCCAACCGGCCGCGTAGCGCCGCAACGGACAGGTCTGCGACACACGCGTCTGGCTCTTGACAACCCGCGGCGGGGTGTGGTATAAGGGACTTGCGTGTGTGATGCCCCCTGGCAGACGATCTGGTCATCAAAGAGGTACGCTGATGTCCCGTCTTTGCTCCTCTCCGTTGCGTCTCGCATTCGTCCTCTTGCTGGCGCTGCAGGCCGCGCTGCCCTATCGCCTGGTGTTATCTCCTGCGGTGGCGCAGGCCGACAATCCCGCAACCACCTCCGCCATGATTGAGGTGCAGGAAACGGCCCCGGCCCCAGCCAGAGCGCCGTTCGGCACGGCGTCGGCTTTGCCCCTGCACTATCCTGCGCCACGCTGGCGCGGGGCGCCGGCGACCACCACGGCGGAGAGCGCGGCGGCCACGTCAGCGCGCCAGCCATCGTCAGACGCGCCAACCGCCCCGAGCGCTCCGCCGCTGCGGCCTTTCGTCAGCCTGCGTGCGACTGCTGAGCCGGCGGCGGTGGCGCCCGGCGACCGCGTGCTGTTGCTCTGGCGCGTCGAGAACCCGGATCAGCAGGCCGTGGAGGGCGCCGTCATGGAGGTGCTCCGCACCTATGCGGCGACCACCAGCGGCGTCTACGGCGGCGCCAACTTCGTTTACCTGGGCCAGGAAAAGCAGTACATATACGACGCGACAGCCGGCAATCCGCAGGGGTGGGCCGCGCACTATTTCTACGATCTGGATCATCAGGACGGCGCGCAATGCGGCGACCTGACCCGTCGCCAAGACTATGCCAGCGCGACCGCTGCCACGCCGTACCGCACCGTCGAGCGCTGGTACTATCCGAAAGATGACACGACTAACGGCCAGTACATCGTCAATCGCGTGGCCCAGGAAAAGCTGTGGCAAGGGGAGGCGGCCACCGGCGCCTGTGTGGGGCAGAGTCGCTACTTCTACGACAACCTGACCGCGCCGTATTCGACGCCGCCGACGGCAGGTCTGCTGTACAAAGTCCGCCAGATGACGAGCATGTGCGACGATACAGGCGTGGCGGCCGGCTGGGTGACGACCAGGTACGGTTACGACAGCCGCGGCAATCGCACGCAAGCGCTCGCGGCCGGCAGCGTGCTGACGATCACGACGACTTACGATAGCCTGTATGCCGCCTACCCCTTGACGGTGACCGCCCAGCCGGCGCCCAGCCAGGGACCAGTCCTCACGACGACCATCAAGTATTACGGGGTCAATGGCGAGAGCGGTGGGGGCGGGTTGCCGGGCCAGGTGCAGGTCGTCTACGATGCGAACCAGGCAGCCACGCGCTACAGCTACGACGGCTTCGGCCGGCTGACGGAGGTGCGCCGGCCGGGCGCGGGTTGGAGCCACGCCGCCACCGCGCAGTACGCCTACAGCGATGCCCCGGCGCCCTTCACGGTCAGGCATTCGGTGAAGGACGATACCCTGGCCGACAGCATCCCGCCTGGCTCAGCCACCTACCTGGAGGACTGGGCCTTCTATGATGGCCTGGGCCAGGTCGTGCAGACCCAGGGCGAAGCCGGCCAGAGCAACAACGCCATCGTGGTGCACCAGCGTTACAACGCCTTGGGGTTGCTCACTGGCCAGACGTTACCCTACCTGGTGACCGTGGCGCCCGGCGCGTATCGAACGCCGGACTGGAGCCAGCCCCAGACGCAGACCGGCTACGACGCATTGGGCCGGACGACGGTCATCACGAATGCGGCCGGCGCGGCGGTCAACACCTTCTACAACGGTCGACAGACCGCCACGCTGGACGAGCTGCGGCATCAAACCATCGCCACGGTGGATGCGTTCGGCTGGCTGATCAGCAGCCAGCAGTTCAGCGGCACCTTTGCCAGCCCCAACTGGGGCGCGGCCGCCTACGCCACCGCGCTCTACACGTATACGGTGCGCGACCAGTTGAGCAGCGTGAGCGGCCCGGCGGGCGCGACGACGACCATCACCTACGACCTGGCCGGCCGCAAGACGGCCATGAGCGACCCCGATATGGGGCCCTGGTACTACGGTTACGACGACCTGGGCCACCTGAAACACCAGATTGATGCGGTCAAGCCCAACAATCTGTGGCGGGCGGTCTGCTTCTACTACGACGGCCACAGCCGGCTGAAGGATAAGACCTATCCGACGGGCATCGCCAGCCCGACCAGCTACAGTTGTCCGGCCGATCCGGGCGTCTACCCGATCCGCTACAGCTACGATGCGTACAACGGCAGCACGCAATTCGGCCTGGGCCGGCGCACGGCCATGAGCGACACTGCGGGCAGCGCGGCGGGGGTGCGCCAGAACTACAACTACAGCCAGGCCTACAACTTCCGGCTGACGACCCTGAAGAGCGGTGCGGGGCCGGGTTACGACACGCAGCAGAACCTGAGCTATGCCTACGATGCGGCCGGCAACGTGCGCGCCATCACCGACACCGCGACGCTCTGGGGCGGGCAGCAAGTACAGAGCTTCAGTTACTACAACAATGCACTGAACCAGGTGTGGACCGCGCAGGCGACGGGCGGCGCCGGCAGCTATCCGCTGAAGGTCTACGAATACAACCCGGCCGGCAACCTCACTCAGTTCGAGGGGACGCTGGTGGCTTACAACGATGCGGCTCACCGCCATGCCGCGACGCACGTGGGGGGTGCGCAACGCTATTGGTACGACGCCAACGGCGACGTGATCACGCGCACCGTCAGCGGCGTGACCCTCACGTTGGCCTACGACGCCGAGAACCGCCTGATCAGCGTGGGCGGGACGGTCACCGAGGCGCATACCTACGACGGCGACGGGGTGCGCGTCAAGGCGGTGGTCAGCGGCACGACGAGCGTCTTTGTGGGCGCCTACTACGAGGTGCAGGGCAGCATCACCAAGACCTACTATTACGCCGGCGCCGTGCGGGTGGCGGAGCGCAACGGGGGTGTGCTGCACTGGCTGTTGAGCGACCATCTCGGCAGCACGAACGTCACCCTGCGGGCGGACGGGACCTTCAGCACCACGCTGCGCTACATGCCTTTTGGCTACACGCGCTACAACCCGGGCAGCCAGATCACGACCTATCGCTTCACCGGGCAGCGTTGGGACAGTGGCACGGGGCTGTACTTCTACAACGCGCGCTGGTACGACCCGCTCATCGGGCGCTTCATCCAGGCGGATACCATCGTGCCGCAGCCGGGCAATCCGCAAAGCCTCAATCGGTATGCGTATGTGCTGAACAACCCCATCAAGTACCGAGACCCCAGCGGCCATTGGGTCGAAAGTGCGCTCGACATCGCGTTCATCGCCTACGACATCTACGATATCAAGCAGCATGGCCTGACCTGGCAGAGCGGTCTGGCGCTGGTTGCCGATGTAGGCGGGCTGTTGTTGCCCGTAGCGACGGGCGGTGGCCTGCTGGTACGCGCAGCCACGCACGCTGACGATGCGGCCAGGTTGGCTCGTATTGCCGCGCGTGTGAAGCGTTTTGCAGGGGCGAGCCCGGAAATCATGCGCGGCGTGCAACGGTTAGCTAAGCTGGTAGAGAACGCCAACGTGCCACCCCAATATCGCCAGGGGTTAGCGGCCCAGTTGCGCCGCGCTGAGGAGTACTACAAGGCGGGCCAGCTAAAAGCTGTCGAGTTGGTGGAGGGCGCCAATCGCTATGACTTGGTGCTGGACACCGGTACCGTGGTGGAGGTTAAGTACTGGCGGGAGGGGTATGCCAGGGGACATATAGAGCAGATCGTCAGCCAGCTCGAACCGTATCAAGCCTCGAATCGTCAACTCAAGCTTGAGTTCGTACGTACCGCTACCGATCCTATCACCGATGAATTTCTCAGAATACTGCGTCAGCGGTTGCAGGACGCAGGCATTGATCTTTCCCGCCTGACCATTGAAGTGGTGGATTGAGGAGGGAAGTGAAGATGCCTGCAGCGGCTTTCCAATTCAACCTCATGTTCCACAACTCACAGATCCACGATCTCAATGGCATCGTAGAACTGGCTCACTTCCTCGCGGCCCACGGCTTCTTGCCGGCCGATAAAACGCCCAAGTCCCCTATCGAACCAGTGGACAACATATCCCATCTCGTCCATAAGCACCTAATCGATTATTCCCAAGACCCTGTAGGCCAGAAAGTGATGGGGGTGCTGTGGAGCGTTCGCTTCTGGCTAGTGATTCCTGACAAGCCAGACCTGATTGCCAGCTGCTCGTTTGAATTCAACGACCCTCAGCGAAAGCGCCTGCAAATTGGTGGCTTAGCCGACTTCGAGTTCAGAGATCAGCGACACTACGTGGAGC
>Ga0194125_10004348_pt1 | contig 22169 bp, 30 predicted proteins | sample TA2KigC250mmetaG_FD_148626 | JGI IMG/M metagenome (GOLD analysis project Ga0194125, IMG submission 148626) | Freshwater microbial communities from Lake Tanganyika, Tanzania - TA2015034 Kigoma Deep Cast 250m | ecosystem: Environmental > Aquatic > Freshwater > Lake | place: Tanzania: Lake...
AACCTGAAGCGACAACCGAAAAGCGACAACCTGAAGCGACAACCGAAAAGCGACAACCTGAAGCGACAACCGAAAAGCGACAACCTGAAGCGACAACCGAAAAGCGACAACCTGAAGCGACAACCGACAACCATGACAACCAATTTCGTGAGGTCACGAAAAAGGGAGCAGGGGATAGCGACCATGTAAGCGGCCATGTGACCGACCATGGGACCGATCAAGTTGCTGATGTCAGCAAAATGATGGGTGGGTCTGATGAATTTATAGCGCCGATAACAGCGCCGACCGGGTGTGGGGAATGTTGTTATGAGTGTGAATGGTATGAACGGTGCAATAGTGGGCAGTGTATAACTGCGTGGCAAGAGAGCCGTCGGAGCGGGACGCTTTACAGTGAAGTGATGCGGAGTTATTACGAGCATCGGCGGTCGGTAGCGAGTGAGGTAATGGCGGCGATCATGCGTGATGATGGAAAGGAGCTGGATTCCAGCCTGCGCTGGAATGACGGTGGTTTTGAGGGTGGTGGCGAAGAAGAGACGGAGCAAGCCGGTACGAATCCGGTGGGGATAGATTATCCAGATAGCCATAGGGCTAATCAGAGCACCGAAGCGGGCGAACTGCGGTTCGCCCCTGGAGGTGAAGGTGACCCGGTGGACGAGCGGTCAAGTCACCTGCCTTTCACGCAGGGGATCACGGGTTCAAATCCCGTCCGGGTTACCAAGTTTCACGCAGATAACGCAGATAAAAGCGGGGATGTCGCAGATGATAGGGCGCTGAGGGAGAGCGCTCCTACAAACGGACAAGCGGTGCTTATGCAACGGACCTGCGGTGAAAAGGGTGCATTGGAAAGCGCCCCTACGGAGGAGGAGCGGGGTTTGGATCTGCGGCCGAGGCGGGCGGAGGTGCCGGAGCGTTACCGGGCGGTGGTGGAGTCACGGGTCGCGGTGGTGAGCGAGGTGTCCGGCTTGAAAGGTGCGGAATTGCGGAAGTGGGTGGAATTGTATAATTTGGGCATGATCAGCGGGGGGACTCTGAAAGTGACGGGTCAGTTGGCGGTGCGGACGGTGTATCGATGGGTGAAGCAGTACCAGGATGATGGAGCGGAGGCGTTGGTGCCGGGTTATGAGAAGGGTAGCGGGGGTCGTAAGATCCCGGTGGAGGATCAGAATAAACTATTGGCGCTGCTGCTGCATCCGAACCGGGTGCGGGTGGCGACGGCGGTGAACGTGATTGCGGACTGGTACCGGATTCACCGGCGAGAGATGACGTATAGCGTTAAGACGGCGGTGCGGTGGTGCGAGGACTGGCGGAAGGAGCATCTGGCGCAGTGGACACTGGCGCGGGGCGGAGTGAAGCAATTCCAGGAGACGATCAACAAGACGATCCTCCGGGACTGGAATCTGGTGGAAGTCGGCGATGCGTGGATGAGCGACGGTCACACGATAGAGGTGATGATCATTGACCCACGGGACGGGAAGGCGCGGAAGCACGAGATTGTGGTGTGGTTTGATTGCCGGAGCCGGATGCCGGTGGGTGCGAGCATCAATATCACGGAGAATACGGAAGGGATACAGATCGCGTTTCGGAATGCGGCGTTGTGGACGGGGTATGTGCCGTTGGCGGTGTATATCGATAACGGCAAGGCGTATGTGAGCAAGTATTTTACGGGTGAGAACCGCGGCAAGGGGCGGAAGGGATTAACCACGGAAGGCACGGAGAAGCAGGGAAAAGAACTGGATCCCAGCCTACGCTGGGATAACAACGGTAATAGGGCGCTGAGGGAAAGCGCCCCTACGGGCGGGCAAGCGGTGTTTATGCAACGGATCGGTGGAGCCGATGTGAGCGCAGAGGATATAGATATGGCGATGGTGGGGGTTTATGGACGGTTGGGGGTCAAGGTGATCAACAGCATGCCGTATAATGCGAAGGCGAAGCATTTGGAGCGCTGGTGGCAGAGTTTACAGGAAGAGGTGGAGCGGTTCATGACGGGTTGGACGGGGTCGAATCCGGGGGATAAGCCGGCGACGATGTTGCGTAATGAGAAGTATATGCAGCAGCGGTATCCGCATAAGGCGGTGACGGTGGAGCAGTTTAAGGTGATCTTTGAGCACTGGGCGGTGGAGCGGTATGGCAAGCGGGCGCACCGGGGCTTGGGGGGACGGACGCCGTTGGAAGTGTTTATCGAGGGTAGTGAGCGGATCGATGAGAGCCGGCGGATCAGTGCGGATCAATTGAATTTTATGATGTTAGCGATAGATAAGAAGCGGGTGACGAACCAGGGGATCCGGGTGAACGGTTTGCTTTACTGGGACGTGGCGTTAGTGCATCAGGTGAAGAGTGATGTGCGGGTGCGGTGGGACTATTGGGACGTGCGGAGCGTATTGGTATATGACGAGAATGACCGGTTTATCTGTCAGGCGGGGGTGCGGAAGCTGCAGCATCCGTTGGTGCGGTTGAGCGATGATCCGCAGACGGTGCGGGAGTTGGCGGCGGAGCTGAAGCAGATCAAGGGAGTGGAGCGGGACGCCCGGCAGGCGGTAGCGGAGACGCAGAAGCGGATCGGGAGTGCGTTGGACGAGGTGTTGGAATTGCCGGCGACGAAGGCGTCGCTGATCCAGGAACAGCGGTTGATACCTGGTCCGGAGAGCGAAGGTGCGGGAGCAGGTGCAGGTGCAGAGGCGGAGAGCGGGGTATCGAAGGTGAAGTTAAGCAAAGAAGTAATCGAAGAATTACGCCGAATGGGCTTAAGATAAGGAGATAGCGATGAAAGAATTAGTAATGAGCAGAACGGGCAACGTGATCAAGGCGGAGGAGGATCTGAAGCTGATCCTGAGCCGTAATCCTACCGAGATGGTGGGGTTGAGTTTGATCTACGGAGCGCCGGGATTGGGCAAGACGCGGTACGTGTGGCGGACGGCGGTGCAGAACGGATATTTGTATATGCGTTTGGATGCGGCGATGACGCAGAAGGCGTTTTTGAAGGAATTGCACCGGCTTTTGAGCTATAAGTATCAGGTATTACCACCGGTGGGGAGCAATCACCGGATATTCATGGATATCATCAGCGTGTTGCATGATGCGCCGGATTTGGTGATCTTCATTGACGAGATCGATTATGCGTTCCGGCGACGGGACATATTGGGAGCGATCCGGGACATGGTGGACAAGACGACGGTGACGATCATCCTGGTGGGAATGCAGGACGCGTATCACAGTTTACTGGCAGCTAATGCGCACTATTTTGACCGGTGTCTGCGGTTCACACATTTCAAGCCGTTGACGGCGGAAGACGTGGCGATCGTGGTTCAGGAGGTGAGCGAGGTGGCGATGGACAAGGATTTGATCCAATTCATCCAGAAGGACAGTAACGGGACGCTGCGCAACGTGATCAAGTGGATCTCGCTGATCGAGAGCATTTGTCAGAAGCACAAGATCCAAAGTGCGAGTTTGAAGGTACTGGAGCGGCTCAATGCGGACAAAAGCTGATATGGTGCGGGATTACGTGTATATGCAGAGTGGCATATTCACAGCGAGACAGGTGGTGGCGGATACTGGGGTGTGCATAGCGACAGTGCAGTGCATCCTGGAGCGGTTGCATATAGATGGCAAAGTAAAGGTGGTCAAGCGAGAAGGGCAGCGTTACATCTATGTGCGGTGCCAACCGTCCGGGAAGAAAGAAGCGGATGAGGGCAAGGACGTGACGGAGAAGTTGCTCAGCCGGATGAAGAAAGGGGTGTGGTACAGCAGCAAGACGCTGCGGCGAGAGACGCGGGTAAGGATCAGCTTCCAGCAGTTGTGCGCATTGGCGGAAGAGGGCAGGATCATGCACCGGTATGGAGATTACAGTCGAAGCAATTATTGGATGCGGGGGTAAGGATGGCGCGGGAAGAATTTACTAAGCAAGCGAGTTTGCTGTGGCATTACGTGCGGATGGCGGATTGGGACAAGCAGGCAGGGAGTAAGCCGTGTTCGAGGTTTGAGGCGTATCTGCTGAAGACATTCGCGGTGACGCATGCGAACTGCCTGGATCAGGAGCAGATGCGGGCGGCGATCGCGACGATGAAGCGGTATGCGGACAAGGCGGCGCATGACAAGAAGAAGCGGCTGAGGCAGACGGTAATGGCGACGGTGGCGCGAGCGGGTAAGGATGTGGACTGGTTGCATGACCAGATGGAGGCGTGGGGTTATGGGCGGAGCTTGCGTGAGCTGGGTTACCAGGATACGGTGAAGGTGCTGCATACGGTGCAGGGGCTGTTTAGTTCCCGCGGGACACGCAGATAAAAGCGCGGATAGCGCAGAAGGAATAAACCACGGAAAACACGGATAAGCACGGAAAGGTGCGAAATGGAAATGGAAAAGAGACAAGACGATAAACCAATAAAGGAGAACAAGATGGACGACAAGAAAAAGAAAAGTAAGCGGATCAACCTGAAGAAGTTGATCCCGGGACCGAACGGCGAGACCTATCTGGCGGACGTGCTGGATAGCACGATTGTGAAGCGTGACATGCTGGTGCGCCGGCTGATCACAAGAGCGGAGAAGCTGAGCGAGCTGGTGCAGAAGTATGCGCATGATGTGGCGCGTGACGTGGAAGATTATCTGGCAGGCAAAGCTGGCGAATATGGCGAGGAATGGGTAGGTAACACGATCCTGCGGACGCTGGACGGGACGATGCAAGTGGAAGTGGATATCCAGCAGCAGAAGTCGTATGATGAGCGGTTGGCGATCGCGGCGGAGAAGATCCGGCGTTGGATCGACAGTAAACTGGAGAACGTGGATGAACCAGGGGTGCGGGAAGCGCTGATCCAGGTGAGCAGTATTGCCAAGGCAGCGTTGCGAGTGGATCAACAGGGCAAAGTGGATCAGAAGAAGCTGAATATGCTGAAGAAATTTGAATTTGCGAATGCGCCGGAATGGGTGGATGCGATCCGACTGCTGAACGAGAGCGAGCAGATCACGGGGAAGAAGCGTTATATCCGGTTTAAGAAAGCGGGCGCCAATGGTAAATTGGAAGGGATCCCGGTGAACTTTTACGAGTTTTAGGAGGAAACGATGAATGACGCAATTACCATGGGATACCTATTGGTGGGAGCGCTGGTGATCAGCGTGGTCGCAATGGTGGGCGTGCTGGGGTTCTGGCACGAGAAGCGGTATTACCGGGCGCTATATCGCAGTGCGATGCAGGACAGGTGCCGGTATAAACATGCGCTGCTGAAGAACGCGGAGCGGATAGCCGGGCTGAAGCGTCAGGTGAGCGATCTGGAATTTGTAAGGGATAAGATGGACAGCGACCTGGTTGTGTGCGGGGAACACATGAAATTCATGCAGGAGACGATCGATGACCTGGAGAAGCTGGTGCAGATGAAGGACGAGGAGCTGAATGCATTAACCACGGAAGACACGGAAAAGAACGGAAGGGTGGTTCCCGCAGATAGCGCAGATAAAGTCGCAGATCCCGGAGATGGGGCGCTGAGGGAAAGCGCCCCTACGGAGATGGCTTTGCCGATAGGGAGGACGCTTGCGGAGGAGACATTGCGGCTGTGCCTGGAGGGAAAGGTGCGGGATCTGGAGCGGGTGGTAGCGGTGAATGAGAACCTGCGGAAGGAGAATGACATTCTTCTGAAGCGGGTGTCAGGTGAGACGAAAGCGAGCTGGCAGTATGCGCGGGATCTGGAATTGAGCTGGGAAGAGCGGGATAAACTGCGGGAGGAATTGCGTCTGGCGCAAACTGAGATCAGCAAGCTGCGGAGTGACTTGGAACGGATACAGGTGGAGATGGACAAGCCATATATCGAGGTGTTGTCGGATCGGTTGGAGGTCAGGGCGCCGGTATTGGAAGAGGATAATGAACTGAGAGAGCAGTTTCCGGAGGGGGTGTTTCCCGCAGATCCCGCAGGGGTGGGACAAGCGGTGCTTGTGCAACAGACCGGCGGTGATGGGGCGGTTGGGATGGCAGAGGCGCCCTTTTGAGAGGTGCATGATGGATAGAGAATACACTACTCCACTGGGTATCCGGATGCGGATCACGCGGTGTATGCTGTGTCCGGATTATAAACCGGAGTATGCACGGGATCTGGTCCGGGCTCCGAATGGGAAGAGTGAGTGGAGAAGCCGGCTGACCCGGATCACGTGTAGAGCCGGGGGAGTGATCAAGGTGATCACGGCATCGACAACGATCGATGCGCTGTGTCCGTTGCCAGTGTGGGATGGAGAGGTTCCCGCGGATAGCGCGGATAAAACCGCAGATAACGCAAACAAAAATAAGGAGATAAAGAATGAAAGCAATGATTAAGTGTCCTGGTTGCACCTGGACGGCGATAGCGGAAGAGATCTACGTGGAGTGGATGGAGAGCCGGTATGATGCGACCAAGGCAGCCGCAAAGGATATGAGCGACCTGGTGGAGCAACTGATGGAAGAAAAGGCACTGGCGGAAATTGCAGATGGGCAAAAGTAAGATTCAGGAGCAGGTGGGCTGTGAGGTGCAATTGTGCCAGGCAGCCCACTGTGACCAGGAGAGGAAGCGAACATGCGCATTGAGAAGAGAATACTTAAGCGAAGCGGCAAAACTGCGGGAGCGGTATGCCGAGGCGCAAAGCGAAATAACGAGGAATATCTGGCGGAAGCGAATGGAGCGGATGGGGATATGGGACGCGAACATCGAGAAAAGCGTAACCGACTGATCAAGCGGGAAGTTCAGAACCTGGTCGAGGAAGGGCTGACCTTTAAGGAAGCGCGGTATGTGGTGGCGGAGAAGTATTTTTTGAGTGCGGAACAGGTGAAGCGGATCTATTATGATACCAGGGATGATGTGGTTCCCGCAGATCGGTGCGGATAAAAGCGGAGATGACGCAGATGGGGATTAACCACGGAAGGCACGGAAAGGCACGGAAAAGGGAAAAGAACTGGATCCCAGCCTGCGCTGGGATGACGGGACGGATAATGAGGACGAGATGACGGATCGGGAACTGTGGCAGAAAGCGGCGGAACTGATCGGGGTGGAGTCACTTCAGAAGCGGTTCCGCCGGTGGATTTTGATGGTGATTAAGAGGGGATTAACCACGGAAGGCACGGAAGGGCACGGAAAAGACGGAAGGGACGGACAAGCGGTGCATGCGCAACAGATCGATGGTGGCGGTGATAAGGGCGCGGTGGAATGCGCCCCTACGGTGGCAGATGCGGTTATCCGGGATCTTAACACGGTGGCGGGGCGGGGCTACCGGGTGACGCGGCAGGTGGTGGTGATGATCCGGGCATTGATGATCGAGGGGTATATCCTGGAAGATTTTAAGCGGGTGCATGAGGTGAAGGCGGCGCAGTGGCTGACGGATGAAAAGATGGCGCCGTATCTGAGACCGAGCACGCTATACCGGAAGAGTCATTTTGATGAGTATTTAGCGGAGTGGGATGAGTTTGAGCGGAAGAGACAGGAGAGGGCGAGTAAGGGTTCGCGCAGATCGGCGCAGATGGAATCGCAGATTGATACGGAGAAAGAGGATCCGAAGGTGAAGGATCGGGAATTGATGGGAAGAGAGTGGTGGGAGTTTGAGAAATGGGAGGATTTTGTGAGGTGGACGAGTCAACTGAGCAGTGCAGAGGCGCTGGCGCGGTATGAGATGCCGGATTGGATCAGAAAGTTGCGGGAGGCGGAAGGATCGCTGATGAAGGTGGCGACGGGACGGGTGCCGGCGTGGGTGGAGAAGGAATATCAGAAGGCGAAGCGAGAGCGGAAAGCCCCGGGATGAACGGGGCTTTTGTTTTAACCACGGAAGGCACGGAAAAGAATTGAGAATTGAGAATTGAGAATGGAGAATTGAGAATGGGGGCTGGGGCGCTGAGGGAAAGCGCCCCTACGATGGGGATGAAGGTGCATAATGACAATAAAAGTGAGGGAGAGAGGGGGATGGTGTTATGATGGAGAGGTGAGGTTCGTATGAATTGGAAGTTTTGGAAGACGAGGGCAAGGGGCGTAAGTGCGGAAGCGCTGACGGAGGCGCGTATAACAGCGGTTTTGAAGGACATGGCTTTGCCGCGGTATGCGTGGGTGACGGTATTGGATCGGATCACGCCGGCTGAGATCATTAGTGCGTTGTATGAATACAGGCATAACGGCAAGTATCAGGAGTTGAGCGAGTTATTTGATTTGTTCATCGATGCGGACGATAATCTGCAGTATCTGGTGGATGTGCGGAAAGAGGCGATCAAGCGGGCGTTGTGGAGTTTTGGCGAGAAAATGCCGAAGGCGAAACAGGAATTTTATGACGGGCTTATAACGCGTTATCTGCCGGGGTGGATCGATGTGTTCCTGGAGCAGAAGTTGTATGGCTGGCATTTTGTGCAGATATTGTGGGCATTGGAAGAGGGAAAGTATGTGCCGGCAGGGTTGCGGGAGTATCACGGGCTGGATCTGCGGAAGGTGGATAATGAGATCGTGATGTATCACAAGGATAAGCCGTATGAGCTGGAAGAGATGCGGTTCGTGCGGTATCTGTACCGGCGTCCGAAGTTGCACAGTATTCTGAAGTATTATGTATTCTATTCGTTTGCGATCAATAACTGGGCGCAATTTACAGAGACATACGGCAAACCGCAACGAGTGGGCAAGTATGAGCCGACGGCAACGGCGCAGGAGATCACCTGGCTGAAGCAGGCGGTGACGGCGTTGGGCACGGATCAGGCGGCGGTGGTGAGCAAGAATACGGAGATCGACTTTAAGGACTTTGCGGGTAAAAGCGAGAGTCGGGATCTGTATAAGGTGCTGTGTGAGTTTGTGAGCAGCCGGGTGACGAAGGTGATCTTAGGTCAGACGATGACGACGGAAGCGGCGAAGTATGGGACGCAGACGCTGGGCGAGGTGCAGGCGGAGGTAAAGGAAGACATCCTGAACGCGGATCTGGCGGACTTGCGGGTGTTTGTGAACGAGATCCTGGATCGGGTGGACAAAATCAACTTCGGCGGTGGCGGAGTGAAGGTGTGGTTTGAGGCGGCGAAGCCGGTGGATCTGGAAAAGCGGATCATGATCGATGAGAAGCTGGTGCGTTTGGGCGTGCCGGTGACGGTGGATCATTTTTATGATACGTATGGAGTGGATCGACCGCAGAAGGGACAGGCGGTGGTGGAAGTGGGGTTAACCACGGAAAACACCGAAGGGCACGGAAGGGAATTGAGAATTGATAGTGGAGAATTGAGAATGGAGGCTGGGGCGCAGAGGGAAAGCGCCCCTACGAATGGACAAGCTGCGCATATACAACAGACCTGCGGTGCTGGGGCATCCTGCTCTACGGCGGTGAATGCGGGCGTGAGTGAAATGGACAGAAGTTTGGCACGGATGCAGGAGGAGATCAGGGCATTGCCGGAGCTTGTGGATCTGGAGGGGTATATTCCCAGGGAGTTTATAGCGGAGTATGGTCAGGCGTTGGGCAAGGCAGCGGTGCTGGAGTATGTGGCGAACCGGAAGCGGGGAGGCAGGACGGCGAATCAGGGCTTACCGGCAATAGAATTTGAGTTTGACGAGGAGAGCGTGCGGACGATTGCGGCGCTGCGGAATCAGGCGATGATCATCAGCGGGGTGCGGACGCGAACGGCGATGGAAGCGCTGAAGGCGGAGGCGGTGGCGGTAGTGCAGAATGGCGGAAGCTTTGCGGACTTTATCGAGCGGGCGGAACTGGCGGGCTATGCACCGGCGAATCCGTATCATCTGCGGACTGAATTTGACAATGCCAGGACGGCAGCGGCGCAGTGCGGGAGATGGCAGCAACGGATGGCGGATAAGGCGCTATTTCCGTATTTGAAGTATGTGACGATGCGTGACGAGCTGGTGCGGGATGAGCACCGGATCATGGACGGGATCGTGCGGGCAGTGGATGATCCATTCTGGGATATGAATTACCCACCGAATGGCTGGAACTGCCGGTGTGATGCGGAACAACTGACGGCGGGCGAAGGCGAGAAAGATCCGGGGCTGAAGCGCGAAGATCCGGGCGTGGAGCATGACGTTTCGTTTCGGGGGAACGTGGGGAAGAATGGCAAGATCCCGGGTGGAGCGGAAGCGGATTATGAGCGGTATGCTGACCGGGGAGAGGGAGATGTTCCCGCAGATAACGCGGATAAAAACGCAGATAGCGCAGATGGGGGATTAACCACGGAAAACACGGAAAAGCACGGAAGGGAATTGAGAATTGAGAATGGAGAATTGGATGGTAAGGTTGAGGTGGTGAAGGACGTGCTGAATTATCCGGTACTGGTGGAAAAGGATAAGCGCCGGGATGACAAGGGACGTCAGGCGGCGGAAATGTTGCGATCTGCGAGCGAGATCTGGCAAGGGAAGGGTGTAACCTATTACTTGCAGAGAAAGGGGCAAAAAATAGGGGTTTTGAGCGTCTCAGCGGGGAAGGCGAACATGGTGGTGGAATATCCGGTGAGTGAGTACAATGGGCAGGGACGACGCGGGTTCCAGGAATATGGGGTGTAACCACGAATGAGCACGAAAAAAAGCGAATGGACACGAATGGGATTTAACCACGGAAAGCACGGAAAGGCACGGAAGGGAATTGAGAATGGAGAATGGAGAATTGAGAATTAAAAAGGTGTTGAGAGTGTTGAGAGTGTTAAGAGGGTTGAGAAGGTTGAGAGGGATGGTACGGAAAGGGGGGATGTGATGGGTTATAAAGTTCAGACGATAGAGACGGCGAGGCAGTTTTACATCGTGGAGGGTAAGAGTCCGCGGGAGATCGCTGAGGTGATGAAAATACCGGTGCGGTGCGTGTATAACTGGATCAAAAAAGGCGAGTGGGACAAGGATATCCGTGACGGGAGCGGGCTGGCGCTGAGCATGGAGATGGAGCGTCAGTTTGTGGGCGAAATCCGGAAGGCGTTGGACGAGGAGCGGTTGACGGATCCGGCGACGGCAGATGCGCTGTGGAAGATAGCGAAGATGATGGAGAAGATGCGTCCGAAGCGGGTGATGCTGAGTAATGTATTCAGTTTTATGGAGGATGCGGTGAACTACTTTGTGAATAATGAGAATGACGGGGAATGGTTAGAGAAACTGCATAAGCACATACCGCTATTGGCGGACTGGCTGAGGCGGAAGTATGCGGGGGATCAATGAGCCGGGCTGAGGGGATCCGTAACCGGAAGGAATTTGAGGATAGGATCCGGGAACTGACGGCGACGATCCGGGAGCGGGCAGTCGTATTTCCGAATGATACTGCGGATCAGCAACTTGCGCGGATTAAAGAAGCGAAGTGCGATCCGCTATATTTTGCGCGGACTTATTTTCCGCATTACGTGACGGCGGAGTTTGCCGATTTTCATGAGGAGGAGATGCGGAAGGCAGCGGAGGCGCTGGACGGTGATGAGAGTCAGATCATAGCTGAGATCTGGTTTCGCGGGGGCGGGAAGAGTTCGCTTTTGGCGATCATATTGCCGATCTGGGCGGCGGTGACGGGGAAGGTAATGTTTACGATTCACGTGGGCGCTGACCGGGAATTGAGCAAGGAACGGACAGTGGCGATCCGTCTGGAGTATCAGCACAATGCGCGGTTGAGGCATGATTATCCGGAGATAGCGATGGACGAGGGGATCGGCGAGGAGACGGACTTTAACACGCCGACAAACGTGCGATATCGGGCGCAGGGCTACCGGCAGACGATCCGGGGTAAGATGAACGGACCGCACCGGCCACGGCTGATCATTGTGGACGATTTGGAGGGGCATACAGACACGAATCCGCGGATAGCGCGGCAGAAATATGAGTTTGTAACGGAAGAGGCATTTGGAGCGTTTGGCGAGAAGGGCGGGGTGTTGATCTGGTTAGGCAATCTGACGAATAGCCAGAGTGCGTTGAATCAATTTGTGAAGAAATGCGAGCAGGAGCCGGATAATCGATTTGTGCGGGTGCGGGCAGTGCGGGCAGTGGAAGATGGCAAGAGCGCCTGGGAATCGGCGTATCCGCTGAAGAAGCTGGAAGCGATCCAGGCGGTGATTGGGAAGCATGGATTTGACCGGCATTATCTGATGAAGCCGGGGATCGATGGCGATGTATTTAAAGAGGACTGGTTGTTGCAGTATAATCCGCACAATCGGTGGAATCAGGAACTGGCGGGGAAGATCAAGAACGTGGGGATCAACATTGTGCTGCCGAGCTGGGAGGATCTGCAGGTGGCGCGGACGGTGACGTATTGCGATCCGAGCTTGGGCGGGGGCGAGACGAATGACTATAAGGCGATCGTGACGTTGGCGCAGTTTGGCGGGCTGTATTACGTGGTGGATATCTGTCTGCGGCGGATGAGCATTCTGGATATGCTGGATTATATGTATCAGGTGGATAAGCGGTTCCGGACACGGCACTTTATGGAGAGCAACTTTTGGCAGAAGATCATCTGGCAGTTTTTACCGCAGAAGGCGGAGGAATATGAGTATATGCTGCCGGTGAGCGGAGTGGAAAGCCGGCTGAAGAAGGAAGAGCGGATCTTGATGCTGGAGCCGTTGTATCAGTGGGGGCATATCATCAACTGCACAGTGGGTGATGACTGGGAGCAGATGAAAGAGCAACTGGTGGGCTTTCCGCATGCGGAGTACGATGATGGCCCGGATGCGCTGGCGGGAGCGGTGGCGCAGTTCCGGGTGATGAGCCAGGTAGTGGGTTATGAGAGCTTGCAGAGGCGTGGAAATGTGGGGATGTTTTAACCACGGAAGAGGCGGAAGGGGTTTAACCACGGAAGACACGGAAAAGCACGGAAGGGAAAAGAACTGGATCCCAGCCTGCGCTGGGATGACGGTGGCAAGGAAAAGGACATAAGTTTGGCACAAGAGGGAGGAAGTGATGTATATCGAAGTAGATGAGTTGGTTGCAGCGATCGGATTCCAGGCGGCGGCGATGGCAGCGGGGAAGGAAGAAGGCGAGTTTGAGGACGAATGCGAGGCGGTGATCGAGGCGGTGACGGCGGTGATCGATGCGATGATCAGCGGTCGGGTGGATCCGGCATTGGTGGAGGATAATGCGTTATTGAAGCGGGTGTGCCTGCAGATCAGCAAGTATGATCTATTTAACCAGTATGCGCGGGATGAGGTTCCGGAGAGCGTTCGGAAAGACAAGGAAGAGGCGATGAAGATGCTGGCGCAGATACAGGAAGGAAAGATCGACCTGGTGGTGGAAAAGCCGGGGGCGGTGGAGAGTTACTTTGATAGTGCGACACGGCAACTGGGGGAGTATCTGTGATGTTTGGTTCCCGCAGATGGTGCGGATAAAAACGCGGATGGCGCAGATGGGGATTAACCACGGAAGGCACGGAAAGGCACGGAAGGGACTGGATCCCCGTCTGCGCTGGGATGACGGGAGTGAACTGAATGCGTGAGTTATTGATCCTGGTAGGGCGTTTGGCGGTGCGGCAGATTCAGAGACGGGTTCGGGAAGGGCGGGTGACGCCGCGGACGGATAAGAAAGGGACGACTTTGGTGAAGCGGGGGCATCTGCTGCGGAGTATCCGTAACAGCGAGCGGGGTGACAGCGTGATCATTACAGCGGGTGGCCGGGATGTGCCGTATGCGCGGATACATCACGAAGGCGGGGCGATCCGACCGCGGAATGCGCAGTACCTGGCGATCCCGTTGACGCCGGAAGCATCGTTGTATAAACCACGTAATTATCCAGGGGTGACATTTGTAGCGAAGGGCGTGATCTTTGCGAAGAAGGACGGGGGGAAGCCGGTGCCGGTGTATGCCTTGAAGAAAGAGGTAGTGCTGCCGGGGCGGGCATATATGTATCTGGATGAAGGCGACCGGAGCGAGATTGAGACGGCGGTGCGGGACTGGCTGCAAAAGCAAGAAGGAGGCAGGTGATGCTGAAAGAAGTGGGTGAAGCAATCAAGGCGGTATTGGAGACGAAATTTAAGCAGGTGGAGTATTATGAGGGTCAGTTTGAGCGGTTTGACGAGCAAGTGATCAATCCACCGGCGGTGTATATCGATTACGTGAGCGGTGAGGGAACGAAGACCGAGGATCCGTTTGGGACGATGAACTTTATCCTGTTTGTAATGACGAGTAAGCTGGAGCGGAATCCGGGGAATATGCTGGAGATGATCGAGACGGTGATCGGGCTGTTTCAGGATAAGGGTTTGCGGGATGAAAAGGGCGTGTATCTGGGGCGGGGGTATTATGATGGGTATCGGAATAATACGACGTTTCCGGGGCTGATTATTTATGAGGTGGCTTTGAAGGTGGTGAGGTGATTAACCACGGAAGACACGGAGAGGCACGGAAGGGAATTGAGAATGGAGAATGGAGAATTGAGAATGGCGGGTGGGGCGCTGAGGGAAAGCGTCCCTACGATGGGGATGAAGGTGCAAAATGACAATAAATCGGGATGGGTGGAATAAGGTGCGTATAATTGAGACGAGGTTGAAATGAAGAGAAAGATGCGAGCTGGATATGGCGTGAGCCGGGGTGAGGCATTCTCTTGCAGTGCGTTGGCGAATGGTAATTATGAGCTGGCGGTGGCGCTGACAGGGGAATGGCAGAGCCGTGAGATGAAGGTGACGGACAAGGAACTGCAGCAGATGGTGGATAACTTCCTGGCGGAAGGAAGGGATCTGCTGTTTGACTTTGATCATGGCTGTATCGATTGTTTTTCGGCGCAAGGCAGCAGAGCGGCGGGCTGGGGCAAGAGTGTAAGGATCGAGGATGGCAGGATCATAGTGGAGATGGAGCCGACGCCGGCGGGCAAGGAAGCGATTGAGAACAAGGAATATAGATATTTGAGTCCGGTGTATCAATATCGTCGTGCCGACAAAAAGACGGGGAAGGTGATGACGGACTGGCGATTGCATAGCGTGGCGCTGACGAATGTGCCGTTTTTGGATGAACTTCCGGCGATCACGAATGAGGATGATGGATTTCCCGCTGATAGCGGGGATATTAACGCAGATGAAAAGGATGGAAAGAGTAACCATGGAGGTAAAATGGATGAACTGCTGAAACTGCTGGGTGTGACCAGCGAGGACGAGGCAAAGGCGGAAGTGAAGCGCCTGCAGGACGAGAATGCGGGGTTTGTGAAGTTAAACGCTGCGCAGGAGCAGCAGGTGGCGGAACTGAAGGAGAAGATGAACGGGCAGGAAGTGGAGGCAGCGATCGTTGCCGGCAAGCTGGTACCGGCTCAGCGTGAATTGGCTACGGCTTTGATCAATCAGGATCGCAAGCTGTATGAGCAACTGATCAGTAATTCGGCAGCCCTGAATCTGACCAAGGAAGCGCAACTCCCGGCGGGAGAAGGTGGAAATGGCAGTGGGTGTAATGAACTGGACAAGGTGACGAGCTATGCGGAACTGGTAAACAATCCGGCGCTGGCTCGCAAGATGTATGACGAGCGTCCGGAGCGGTTCAGCGAACTGTATGACGCATATATGAAGGGAGGGAAGTGATGCCGACAGGATTTGGACAGAAGCAGTTTCTGGCGAAGGTGATGGAGATCGAGATCGAGAGCAAGAAAGAAGAGATCGACATCCTGGCGACGGTGCATGACCGGAGCGGAGAGTTGAAGGGACAGGAAGACACGTTGGTGATTCCGAAATTTACACCGGGTGTGGTGCTGTCGATGCCGATCACGGGCGGGAGCTTTGCAAACGGCTCGGTGGAAGACACGATCAATCTGGCGATCAGTGATGAGAAGGGATATCCGATCCTGGTAGGCGTGGGCGAGCAATTGGAGACGAACATCAATCTGCGCGACACACGTGCCTGGGGCGGAGTGCAAGCACACAAGACATATCGTAACGGGTTGTTACTGGCTGCAATAGCTGATGCAACAAAAGCCGGGCAGCGGTTGAAGAAGAAGGACAGCACGGACAACAAGCTGACAGATGCGGACTTTTTAGCGGCTGCGACGGCTTTGAACAATGCCAAAGCGCCGTTTGGCGACCGCTATGCTGCGATTGGGGCGAGTGACTATGCCGATGTGGTGAGCATACCGAGCTTCATCAGCCGGGACAAGATGGGCGACAAGGGCGAAGTAATCCCGTTGAATCTGATCGGAATGATCCGCGGCTTCAAAGTGATCCTGGTACCGGACAGTGAGATGCCCGTGCTGAATGCGTCCACTGGAGCGGTGGCTCAGAGCGGAAAGGACTGTGCGATCTTTTACCAGCGATATGCGGTGGCCTATGGGCGGCATGCGTATCAGATGCTGGGACCGGAGATGGACGTGGGCAGTGCGAAAGAGAAGTGGAATCTGTATGCGAAGCAGGGTAAGTGCGCGCAGAACGATGACTATGCCGTAACGGTGCGCGACAACTAACCTGGAGGTGGAAGATGAGTAACAAGAAGTGGATGAACGGGCTGGGGATCATGCTGATCCTGAGCTTGCTGATGGTAATGGTGGTGGCGGTGCTTCCGGTGGAGGCGCGGCGTTTGCCGCAGGATCTGAATGGCAATGTAATGCAGTTTGGCAGCCAGTTCAGTTGTCTGACGGTGACTGCGAGTGCGGACACGGTGTGGAAGAAAGTGGAGATCCCGGCGGGCACGTATGAGATATTGATGCGTGGCACCGGCGGGGCGCTTAAGGTTGCAGCGGACAGCGTTTATGCGACGATAAAATACGAATATGAACTGAAGGATACCCTGGGAGTGGTGGTGTTGCCGTGTCTGAGCATGACGCGATTTTACATACGACGAGCAGCAGCCGGTACAGCAGCCGGGGCATATCTGATATTAAGGCGGTTCTGATGGGACGGCTGATGATCATATTATTCATCGGGCTCCTGGTGGTGGCGCCGGTAGTGATGCCGGCGTCCACCGAGAAGGGAGGTAACTGGATGGACTGGCTGAAGCCGGTAGGGGTGATATTGCTGTTGCCGGTGGTCAAGCGGTTATTCCAATGGCTGGGGATGGAGATCGGTGACAGTCAGATCGAGGCATTATTGGTGCGAATCATCGAATGGATAGTTGCAGCAGAGAAGAAGCACGGCAATATCAGTGGCGAGGAGCGGAAGAAAATCGTAACCAATACGGTGGTGGCGATGTTGAGCCGGCGTGAAGTGAATGCGTTGGTGAAGAAATACGGCAGTATCGAGACCGCGGTACAAGCGGCCTACGAGATCAGCAGTATCGCCCAGCGAAGCAACGCCATTGGCTTTGTGGTGAAGAACAAGAATGAAGGAGGCAAGTGATGGCAGTCAAGAAGTTTGACAGCATCTTTTACCGGGCGGCAGCGACGCCGGTAAGCAGCGTAACGAAGACGGGTGGCGGAGCGACGCTGGCAATCACGAACTGGGCGAAGCTGGTGGGTATTCCGACCAAAGAAGGCGTAAAAATCGGGATCGAACCTGATGGTCAGACGGAATTGGGCGGTGGACAGACCTATACCGGCAGTGAAAAGGGCATGGCGGAGATCCAGGCGATCGGGTTCAGTGCAGCCAATTATGCAACGTTGCGCAGCGCATTTCTGAACGTGAAAGTGGATCTGCTGTTTATTGACAGCGAGCAGGATAGCGTTGGGCTGGCGGTGTGGAACACGATTGTGTATCCGGCGGCGGACTTTACGAGCGGCGAACAACCAGCGCTGAAGATCGGCGGCGAATGCAAGCGTGGGACGGGGGCAGCGAATACACCGTTCACGCACGTAACCGTAAGTGCATGATGAAAGACCTGGTGGGAGTGATAGAGAACGGGGGCGGGCAGGGATGTCCGTTCCCGTTTTTAACCACGGAAGGGGACGGAAGGGGTTTAACCACGGAAGACACGGAGAGGCACGGAAGGGATGGAACGGATGAGGCGGACAGACAAGGGATAAGCGGAGCTTATGCAACAGACCGGCGATGCCGGGGCAAGGAGAGATAGATGAGAAGGTTTTACGAGGTATTTGTGCGGTTGGCGGGGACGCCTTTGACGGAGATAGATTTGGCGACTGATGTACTGGCGGAATGGGATCAACTGGAACTGCCGGATGAAGTGGCGCGGATCACGTTGGCGCAAGGCGTGGTCAAGATGCTGTCCACGGGTCAGGGGATGACAGAGACGGAGGTGGTTGAGATCGAGGTCGGGACATTGCGAGTGAGCAAAGAAGAATGGGAATATCTGCGGGCGACGTTCAATAACAAGCGGGTGGACGTGCTGCTGGTGGATCCGGAGAATACTGATCTGGTCGTATGCGGCTGGGGTATCCAGGTGAACGTCGTGAAAGTGGCGGAAAGCGGTAACACGATCATTGGCAAGGTGATGGGCAAGCGCGAGATCAGCAGTGAAGTGACAGAATCGGCGTTAAGCGTATTGGCAGCGGAGCCAAGCGGGATATTGTGGGGGTATGTTCAAACTGGCGGTGGAGAGCCGATCACGGGCGTGGTGGTTACAGCCACGGGCGGCGGATATACGATCAACGATACGGTGGACAAAGACGGGATGTATCTGCTGTTGCTGAAGCTGGGCAATTATGATGTAGGAGCAGCAAAAAACGGGTATTTATTCCCGGATGCTCAAGGGGTTGAGATCAAAGCAGGCAAGCTGCAGTACGATGTAGTAGGTAACACGGTATGACCTGGGAGCAAGTAAAAACGGTGATTCAGCGGATGTGCCTGGACGTATATGGCAAGAAAGCGGAGATCCCGGCGGACTGGGAACTTGCTGCGATAGCGCAGGCGGTGGCAGGCAAGGCGGAGCAGTACCGGGTAGAACCGGTGTTAGCGCTGGCGCAGGGGATATTGGAGAGTCACTTTGGCGTCAATCCGGCAGCGGTGCGCAGCAGGAAGACGCGTAATATTTATAACGTGGGTAATGTGGATGATGGCGGTAACCGGTTCTTTCCGAGCTGGGAGAGCGGTATCGGGGCGTATATTCATTTGATGGCGCGAGAGTATCTGTATCGGAATGAAGGTGATACGGTGACGGTGGAGATGATGGTGAAGCATGATTTTGTGAGACCACGGGGTGGCAGGTATGCGACAGCGCCGAATTATACGAAGGATGTGGTGAAGATAGCGGAGCGGATCCGGAAGTTGGTGGGGGAATGATGCCAAATCCGGTAACAATCGTGATCGGCATAATCGGGGTGATCAACGCATACGTGCTGTATTATCTGAAGAAGCGCGGGGACAAGGAAGATGCGCGTGACCGGCGGATCGATGACATGGAGCAAAAGATTGCGTGCCTGGACAAAGATATGGCACTGCTGCGGAATGGGAGTTTGACAGAAGACCGGTTGCGGCAGATATTGCGGGAAGAACTGACGGCGTTTGAGCTGAATTTGATCAATAATGACCAGATCCGGCCAAAGGGTGTGCGGAAGTGAGGTTAACCACGGAAGGCACGGAGAGGCACGGAAAGGGATGGAACGGATGAGGCGGACCGACAAGGGACAAGCGGAGCTTATGCAACAGACCGGCGATGCCGGGGCAAGGAGAGATAGATGACTAAAATAGTAATGGATTTGAACGGACGGTCGACAGGGGTCGTGGAGCTGGTGAAGAACACTGATCTGGACGGGACAAATGCGAGTGCTGCGTCCGGAGTGATCGATGCCACCCGGGGCAGGTTAGTGCGGTTGGTGGCGACGAGCGGTAATGTGAGATACGTGACGGGAGCGACGCCGGTGGCAGACAGCACCGATATTATAATCATGGAAGGGAGCGAGCTGTGGATTCCTGTGGCAGCGGGGCACAAGGTAGCCGTAATCGGCGGGAAATGCAACGTTAGCGTGGCGTTATGAACCGGCTGGGTCAATTGGGGCGGATGAGCCGGCTGAATGGCAATGTCAGCGTCAGGAAGAGGATATTGCCGGAGACAAAGGCATATATTGCTGCCATGACCGTGCAGCCGGCCAGTGACATTACCAGTGTTTATAACAGCTTGATTAAATCGCTGATTACCTCAGGAATATGGGAGAAATTAGCTTGTTTGGAGCTTTATTATACCGCCCACACAGAGCAGGCTGGTTTACTAAACTTGATAATCCCAGCTCAAACTGGACTCGCAGTCAATGGTGTCAGTTGGGCAGTTAAGCAGGGATACACAACAGATCCAGGTAAATATATCCGGACAGGCTTTATTCCTACTGATGCCGGAGCAAAATATAGGCGTAATGATGCGTGCATGGGTTACATTGCCCACCAAAGTCCAGTTCCCCCCACTAATGGGTGGTATGATATCGGACTGACGACTGACTTGGGTCTAAGGATAAAGTTATATGGCTGCGCTGATGGACGTCTTGGTTTGCGCCTTAATGCAACAGGTGACTACACCGCCCCGGCAGGATCAATCACGGCTAATACACGATACATTGCAGTAACCCGTGAAAGAAGTACTCATGTCCGCCTGATAATCGATGATAGTTATGGACTCGAGCAAAGTAACGCTTCTGCAAATATAGGGACAATAGCAGGGGATATGAAGGACATTGTTCTTGGTGGGACAAATAATAATGGCGATTTTGAAAATGCCAAGACAATGCGTCCAGCGGTGTTTTTTGCCGGGTTGCATTTGACAGCCGGAGAATGGGCAAGCTTCAAAGGAGCAATAGCCGTCTATCTGGCAGAGATGGGGGCGATATGAACATGATATATCTAACGGCAGAACAAGCTGATACCATTCGCGGGGTCTATGATAACATCTATGCGCTTGATCCAATCGCCTGTGCTGATGGGTTTGTATTACCTGTCAGTGTGTTAGCCAGTACTGCTTATGATAGTGTGCATGCAGTATTGGCAAGTTGTCCAATCATAGAAGTCACATTTACTGCACCGGCAGCAGAATAATCAGTAAAAGAGGAGATAAGATGGAGATCAAAGTATATACGAATCTGGACGTGGTGACGGAGGCGTGGAATATTTTGGATGAGATCGGTCTGGCGGCGATGCTGGACGGAGGCGAGATCCGGATCGAGGTTCGTGAGCTGCTGAACAAACTGCTGAAAGGTGGAAAACTAAAGGAGTTCCTGGCGGTGATCACGAAAGATAATGCTACTGACTGGGGAGCGCTGAGCGGAAATGAGATCATTGAGGTGATCGGTCGTTTTTTTACCGCTATGGGCAGCGACTGGAGCGCGTTGCCCGGGTTAGTGAGCAGCGTGAAGCAGGTGAAGGCAGCGGAAAGCTCGACCGGCGAAGGTTGAATCCGTTTTGGGTGATCAAAGGAGCGCTGATGCGGAAAGGAATGTATTGTGCGGGGATGGAAATCGATGAGGCGCTGTGGTATGGGTTGGTTCACGCAGATAACGCAGATAAAAGCGGGGATAGCGCAGATGGCAAGGTAAGATGAAGAATATGACAATCACGCTGCGCATCGATGCGGAGCAATTTAAGAGTGGAGTCAAGGAAGCACTGAGCCGGATGAAAGAGGTGCCAACGGAGATCAAGACGGAGGTCAAGGTCGAGGCGGAGGACGCTAAAAAGACGCTGGGTGATGTGGGCAAAGCGATGGCTGTGTTTGGTCTGGCAGTGACGGCTGTTGAGAAAGGGATATCTATATTGGGGCAGTTGATGCGGTCAGTGGTTAATCCGGCATTGGAAGCGGAACGGGCATATACGAAAGTGCAGGCAGCGGTTCGTAGCACCGGCGGAGCAGCAGGGTTTACGGCACAGCAACTTGAGATCATGGCGCAATCATTACAGCGGTCACTGGCGATCGATGCGGATCGAATCATGAACGAGGTGACGGCGCCACTTCTGACCTTTACCAAGGTAAGCGGCGAGATATTTGAGCAGGCGCAAAAGGCGGTGATTGATCTATCGGTGCTTTTTGAGGGCGACATGAAGGGAGCAGCAATTCAATTGGGCAAGGCGCTGCAGGATCCGGTGCAGGGGATCAGCGCATTGACCAGGGTGGGAGTTTCCTTCTCCGACGAGCAAAAAAACATAATCCAGACGCTGATGGATACGGGTAAGGTGGCAGAAGCGCAGACAGTGATCCTGGACGAGCTGAACCTTCAGTTTGGCGGGCAGGCAAAGGCACAGATGGACACCTATGGCGGGCAGATAAAGCAAATGACACAGGCCTGGGACGAATTTAAGGGGATGATCGGAACGTATGTATTGCCGGTGATCGCGACGCTCGCCAGTGGGCTGTCGGCGCTGTTGCAATGGATCAACGGGACGGGGAGCGCATTGAAAATAGCGGAGCGTAATGCGTTTCAGATGAGCAGCGAATTTGATTTTTTGACCAAGAAACTGCTGGAATACAAGAGCGCCACGAC
>Ga0194125_10004349_pt1 | contig 22163 bp, 14 predicted proteins | sample TA2KigC250mmetaG_FD_148626 | JGI IMG/M metagenome (GOLD analysis project Ga0194125, IMG submission 148626) | Freshwater microbial communities from Lake Tanganyika, Tanzania - TA2015034 Kigoma Deep Cast 250m | ecosystem: Environmental > Aquatic > Freshwater > Lake | place: Tanzania: Lake...
GGCTTCGGCAGGTCGATCCGCACCGGCACCTGCTCCCCGCCCGTGGTGCCGGTCCGCGGGCTGAACCACTCGTTCTCCATGCGCCGCCAGAGGCCGAAGACCAGCGCATCGCCATCGCGCCAGATGCGGCTCTCGGTCAGCGGCAGTGCGCCGCCGCCGGGGGCACCGATCTTCACCGCACTTTGGGCGCCGGCGAGGTCGTACAGGAACCGCAGGAGCGCCCGGACCGCGTCGGCATCGGGGCCTTGCGCCTTGGCGGCGAGGAGCTGGAAGTTGAGCAGGATCGCCCGGCCTGAGCCGACGCGGTTGACCAGCAGGGCGGGCGTCTCCCCGGCCTGACCGAGGGCCGTCGCGCCCGCAGCCTCGACCTCTGTGTCCAGCCGCGCCTTGGGCAGCGCGAGGTCGAGGTTGTGGCCCTCGAAGGAGGTGTTGGTCGTGACCGCCTCTTCGGCGGCCTTGCCGCGACCCGTGCGCTTGATGCCGAAGAGGTCGTCCAGCGCGCCCGGCGTGACGGGCTTGCAGTGTCCGTCGTAGATCCCCGGGCGCACGTCTGCAATGACCGTGCCACCGGCCTCCGCGAAGCGCCGGATGGCGGCGGCCTCGTCCGGGGCGAGGGCCTGTGTCATCGGCAGGACGACGACCTTGAACTCCTTCGGGTCGAGCGCGCCGCCCTTGAGCATGGCGCTCGTGACGTAGCGGAAGTCGAGGCCGAGCTCGTAGGTGAGCTGGGTCCAGGTCTGGTGATCGGACTCCGCATTGATGAACTCGTTCCCGTTCTCCAGCTGGCACGAGAGCGCGGAGGGCACGGAGTAGAAGACCGCGATTCCGCTATGCGCCATCTCGGAGCGAAGCAGCAGATCGCCGAGGCCCTGATGGACGGGCTTCATCTCCTCCATGAGGTCAGTGGTTGCGGGCCAGAAGTCGAGCGTGGGGCGCAGATAGCCGCGCCAGTTGCCGATTCCCGACCACATCCAGTACCACACGCTGTCCATGCCCTTCATGACCATGCGCCAGGCGGCGTCGGAAAGGGCGTCGCCGGTCTTGCTGTAGCCCATCCAGTTGGAGCGCACGCGATCGCGCGGGTAGCCCGAGCGGAGGATGTCGTCGCCGATGCTCGGATAGGGGCCGTAGAACTGGTTGACGGCCATGATCTGGTCGTAGTCATCGCCGAAGCCGCCCGTGCCCTCGTAGCCCGTGAGGGCCTGGGGATCGAGTTCCTGGAACGCCTCCACGAAGCGGCTCACGAAGTGGGAGAGGTTCCAGCGCGCGAAGGCCTGCCGGTCGTACCAGCGCGGGTAGCAGGTGCGGATCGCGCCCGCCTCCATGTTGTCCTTGCGGTCGAGCAGATCGACCTCGTCGAAGGACTTGTACGTGGTATCCCAGGAGGCGTTGAGCGCCTCGATGGTGCCGTACTGGTCGGCGAGGTAGCGGCGGTACGCGTCGATGCAGGCCGGATGCACGCAGCAGCCCTTCGTCACGCCCTCGTCGCCGAGGGAGTAGACGAAGATGCCCTGTTCGCGGAGGTTCTTCTGGCCGTTCACGATGCCCTGAACATACTCGGTGACCTTCGGCTCATCGTTCCAGCAAACGGGCTGCATGAACCCGTTCTCATCCTTGGGGTCCAGGATGCGGGTGCTGTAGGGCGCTACCGTGGCATCGCAAGCGTACAGCGACGTGGGAATCGGCCGCGGGTCCGTACTCATGCTGCCGATGAGCGAAGTGCTCATGCCGGCTTCCTGAAGCTGCCGCCAGGCGTAGGCCCCGAGCACATCCATCGGCGCATCCCACATGACGAAGTTGAACTGGCCCTGCCGCCGCTTGGGCACGCTGAAGGAGGCCTGCTTGGCCTCGACCTCGGCCCCGTCGGTCAGCAGGATCGCCTCCGCGCGCATCCAGTTCGTTGCGAAGGCATCCGCCTTGTACTCGAAGGCGACCTGCGTCTGGCCGACAGCGAGCTTCGTGTCCTGCTGCTGCAGGACGCGGTCATAGCTGTCGCGCAGGCGCACGCGGAGGGTGTTCCCGGCCGGCGGCGTGCCTCGCAGGGCGGCAGTGCCGTGGATGGTCTCGCCGACCTCGATGAAGGCGCGGTCCAGCGTGACGTCGCCTAAGCCGTACTCGCTCTCGACCGTGATGGCCCCCGCGCCGAAGGCCTCCGTGCCCCGGCTCGACTTCACGATGGCATCCACGAAGTAGTCGCCCGCGCGCAGGCGCGGCAGTTCCACGGGCACTCGGGTCGTCTGGCCGGGGGCAATCGTGATCTTGGCCTCGCCCAGCTTCGTCCGCAGGCCATCATCCGCCCGGCACAAGGCCAGCGTGACGGTCGCCTCGGTCGGCTTCTCAGAGCGCGTGCTGAGGCTGATCTCGCCAGTGGCAGGCGCGGCCTCGCGCCTGAGGGAGATGGTCTTCTCTCCCAGCACGGAGTCTACGGTCACGTCTCCCTCGCGCGAAGCAGCCCACAGCGCGGCGCGGGCCACCAGCAGCATGCGGTACTCGTACTCCGCCAGCCCGCGCGGGCTGTAGGGCTTGAAGGGCGTGAGCGCATAGGCGCCGTAGTTGAGCCACACGCCGCGCCCCTTGCCGAGGGTGTAGGCGGAGACCACTGCCGAGGCGGGCTTGCCGTCGAGAGCGGGGATGCTCGCGGTCAGGAACGGCGGCGTGGGTTTGACCTGACGGCGGTCGACCATGTACTCCCGGGCCCCCGGTCCGCAGCAAAGCAGCCCGGCGCCCTGCGCGACCTGCTTGAGGATCAGGTACTGGATCTTGGCGGGGAGCTTCTCCATCGCAAAGCCCGCGAGGCCGTAGAGGTCGTACGGCTTGTGCAGGAGGCGCTCGGCGCGCGTCTCACCGAGGCCGAGACCGTGGAAGACCCAGTCCTTCTCGCCCTGGCCGCAGAAGAGCACAGCGTCGGCCTGCAGGTTGAGGCGCTGCCCGAGTTCCACCACCTCACGCACGCGCGTGCCGGTGTCCTCCCACGTGCCGTCGTACGGGCCCGTGTAGATGAAGAACAGCGCGCGGATCGGCCCGCCCGGGCTGTCCTTGGCCCACGGCACGTGCGGCGTGACGAGGGTCGAGGCGAGGGAGTTGTCCTCCTCCACCTCGGTGGCGTTCGTGTCGGGGCGAGCGGCGACGCAGCCGAGGTGGAGCATCAGCAGAACGGCGAGCGGCAGGATGATCCGCGTGCGCATGGTCAGGCCTCCACGGGGTTCAGTCACCCAGCACGGTGGCGATGAGGTAGGCGTACTTCAGATCGTAGGACCCCTGCGTCAGGGCCTGGGCGCCCTTCAGGAGGCGCCGCAGCTCCGGCAGGGGCGTCGTGCCGGCATCTGCGAGGGCGCGATCGAGTTCCCGCCAGCGCCGCCGCAGCTCAAGCGCCTTCGGTCGGAAGCGCTCCTTGGAGGAGGCCTCTTCCAACGCGGGTAGGTACTCGCGAGCCTGGGCGGCGGTTGCCTGCAGCCGCTTGGTGAGATCGGCGCGGTAGGCAGCGTTCAGGCGGTCGGAGATGACCGCCACTTGGGCGGCGTCAGGCGGCGCCGCGGCGAACTCGAAAGTGGCAAAGTGCTCGGGCTCCAGGAAGCGAGTCTGCAGCGGCGCCCAGCAGGTGAACTTGTCGCCGCCGGACTGCGTGGTCCAGATGTTGCGGCAGAAGTTGCCGCGCCAGTGGTCGCCCGGCTTTGGCGAGACCCCGAGCAGCTCGAAGGGGATGCGGACCTCCAGATCGTAGCCCGCCTCGCCCGCGTGGGTCGCGGCCTGGTACTTGAGGATGTTGGGGGCGCCTTCGTAGCCGCCACGCGCGCCCCCGGCGGTCACGACGAATTGGGTGGGATGGAGGCTTCCGCTCGGGAGGAGAAAGACCTCGATACCATCGTCCAGCCAGGTGTCGCCGCCGTCGCGCACCTGTAGCTGCATGTGCGCGATGTCGGGCTCCTCGCAGACGATCCCCACGTAGAAGGCCTGCTCGTCCCAGCAGGCGCGCGCCCAGGTCTGCTTCGCCTCCGTGTAGCCGTCCCCCAGCTTCGTGAAGCCGGTGACAGCCGGGACGGCCTCCCAGGCGGGATCACCGGTCACCTGTCCGTCCATCACGGGAGCGACCGAAGGCCGATAGCAGGGGTACGTGGGGACCCGGGCGGCGAAGGCCGGCACGCACAGCGCCGGGACCAGAAGGAGGGGCAGACCGCGGAGCGCTCGTCGCATCGCCATCTCACCTCGGCGGGTGCCCTTCGCCGCCGCCGCAGGTTGCCCCTTTCCGGGGCAGAGAACCGCGAGGCAGGGAGTGGGCCGCCCGACCGGGAACAGCCCCGTACCGAAACACCGAACGAGGGACGATCCATGCAGCGAGTCTGCGTCATCGGGCTGGGGCCGATCGGCAACCGCCACGCCGACCTTTACCAGGAGAACCCGCTCAGCGAGCTGGTCGGCGTGTGTGACATCCTCCATGATCGCGCCGACGCGGCAGCGGCGCGGCTGGGGGTGCCGGGCTTCTACGCGGCGGAGGAGATGCTGGCCGCGCTACAGCCGGACATCTGCAGCGTGGCCACGGGTGGCGAGGAGTACGGAAGCGACCACTGCGTGCCGACGATCCAGGCCCTGGAGGCCGGGTGTCACGTGCTCTGCGAGAAGCCCGTCTCCAACGTGATCGCGGATGCCGAGGCGATGGTCGCCAAGGCGAAGGAGGTGGGCCGCTGCTTCGGCGTGGACCTCAACCACCGCTTCAACCCGGCGCATCGCCTGGCGAAGCAGTGGGTCGAGGAGGGGCGCCTCGGCCACCTCCTCTTCGTAAACATGAGCATGTGGATCATGAACCCGAGGGAGAGTTCGCCCTACTTCCAGATCAAGGCCTTGCACCCGCACACGGTCGATATCATGCGCTACTTCTGCGGGAACGTGGAGGCGGTGCAGTGCTTCGCGGTCAAGGCGCCCGAGCGCAAGATCTGGTCCACGGCGCAGTTCAACCTGCGGTTCGTCAACGGAGTCGTGGGTTCGCTGACGGGGAGCTACGACATCGCCCGCGGGCACCCGATGGAACGGTGCGAGGTCGCGGGGACAGGCGGACGGTTCGTCATCGAGGACATCTTCCGCGAGGTGACCCTCTACCCCGCAGGCAGCCAGGAGAAGACGGTCTACACCGAGCCGTCGATGTGGGGCGGGATGCGCGACTTCAACGACACGTTCCGTGAGCGGATCAACCGTTTCGTGGAGCAGGTGGAGGCCGGCGTCGCCCCGGAGGAGATCGACGGCTCCGGCGAGGACGGGCTGGCCGCGCAGAAGGTACTCGCAGCGGCGATCGAGTCGCTGGAGAACGAGACGGTCGTCCATGTGAAGTAGGCCGGAGGGCCACCGCGATGTCGGCAGCCGTCGAGTCGCCGTACGCGGAGCGCCTGCAGGCGCTGCACGCGACCAAGGTAGGTCAGGCGCGCCGGAAGCGGGAGGTTCGCGGGGCGCAGGACAGCGACGAGCAGGGCATGGTGGTGCTGCCGGAGGAGGCCGGGGAGCTTGTGGAGGCGGTGAGCGGCTCGGGCGTTGCCGTGAAGGACCTCGTACTGAAGGGCTTCGAGCCGATCCCCAACCACCCGAGCGGCGGCTTCTTCGGCGCAAAGGCGGTCGGCGCGAACTTCCGGCGGCTGCTGGAGGCGCACCCCACCCACATCGATCCCCTGAACACGATGGCCGGCGTGTACATGGTGAACTTCAACTCCTACCGCCGCCCCGGCTGGCCGCCGGAACTCGACTACTCGCACCTTCACCGGCAGCAGCAGCTCTACGGCATCGACTCGGGCATCGGCGGCGTGCAGCACTTCTGCCCCGACCTGCGGATCGGCCTGGAGCTGGGCTGGGGCGGGCTGCTCGACCGAGTGCGGCACTACCGGCAAGTGAACCCCGAGGCGGCGGGGTTCTACGACGGGCTGGAGGACGTCATCCTCGGCGTACAGGGCTGGGTGCGGCGGCACGGCGAGGCGGCGCGCGAGTTGGCGGACGCCGAACCCGATACTGAGCGGCAGAGCAACCTCCTGGCAGTCGCGGACATCTGCGAGCGGCAGGTGAATGCGCCGCCGGAGACCTTCCGCGAGGCGTGCCAGTGGCTCGTGTTCTTCCAGGCGGTCGCGAAGATGTACAACGGCAGCGGGGAGTGGGGGCAGCTCGACGAGTTGCTGCGGCCCTACCACGAGCGCGACTGTGCGGGGGGTCGGCTGACGGACGACGAGGCAATCCTGCACCTGGCCTGCCTGCTGCTCAGCGAGACCGCGTACATTCAACTCGGCGGGCCGGATGCCGACGGGCGGGACCTCACCAGCCGCGTCTCATTCCTGATCCTCGAAGCGGTGCATCGCGTCAAGGCGCCGGCGAACATCGGGGTGCGCGTCGGCGAGGGGCTCAGCCGCGACCTCTTCCGGCGAGGGCTGGAGATCCTGTTCGAGGATCGGATGGGATTCCCGAAGTTCGTGGGCGACCGCGCGTGCACCGAGGGGTTCGCGCGGAACGGGTATCCGGTCGAACTGGGACGGCAGCGCATCTACGCGGGCTGCCATTGGCTCGCGATCCCCGGCCGCGAGTACTGCATGGCCGACATGGTCAAGGTGGACCTCGCGCGCGTCTTCGATGTGGCGCTCAAGGAGCTGACGGCTGACGAGACGGCTGAGCCGACGACGGACGAGTTGTGGAAGCGCTTCGAGCGGCACCTGGCGCGCGCGGTCGAGGTGATCGCCGAGGGAATCGACTTCCACCTCGACCACATGCACGAGGTTTTCCCCGAACTGTTCCTGGACTTGTTCTGCTACGGGCCGGTGGAGAAGGGCCTCGACGCGTCGCACGGCGGCGTGGAGTTCACCAACATCGGGGTCGATGCCGCCTCTCTGGCGACGGCCGCCGACTCGTTCGCCGCCATTGAGCAGCGCGTCGAGCGGGAGAACCGGCTGACCTGGCGGGAGCTGACGGGGCACCTCGCCGACAACTGGAGCGGGCCTGAGGGAGAGCGTGCCCGCCGGATGCTGCGGAACATCCCGCGCTTCGGGAGCGGCGGTTCCTTGGCCGACGAGTGGGCGTTGCGCATCTCGCAGACATTCACCGACCTCGTGAAGCGCAGCCCGACGCCGAAAGGTGTCAACATGATCCCCGGGCTCTTCTCGTGGGCGAAGGTCATCGCGCTGGGGCAGGGCCTCGGAGCGACGCCGAACGGGCGGCGCGCGGGCGAGCCGGTGTCCCACGGCCCGAACCCCGAGCCGGGCTTCAACGAGGGTCACCCCGGTACGCCCACGCAGCTCGCCGCGGCGGTCGCGGCCGTCCAGCCGGGGTACGGCAACACCGCGCCCCTGCAGCTTGACCTCGATCCGGGCCTGGGGCGCACGGCGGAGAGCCTGGACCGGATCGAAGCGCTCATCCGTACCCACTTCGAGCTGGGCGGCACGATGGTGAATATCAACGTCCTCGACAAGGACACGCTGCTGGCCGCGCAGGAGGACCCGGAGCGGTTCCCCGATCTCCTCGTGCGCGTGACCGGCTTCAGCGCGTACTTCGCGAGTCTGTCCCCCGAGATGCGGCGGCTTGTCGTGGAGCGCTTCGTGCAGGGGGATCATATGGGAATCCGCGATATCGATTCTAGGGCGCCATGAATGGCGCCCCTACATGGGCGGGCGCGATGAATCGCGCCCCTACACGGGAACGGCCCGGACGAGAATCGCGGATTCCTATCTAGCAGCAGAGGGGCTGGCGCCGCCCCGCTGTCGATCAGCCTGGAGCGTGCGGAACGCACTCCGTTCCCGCCAGCATCGTGAGCACAACGCTCGTCTCGGTGATCGCGTCCCGGTTCACCGGATCGGTGATGTCGCGGTCGAGCACGACGAGGTCCGCCTGCTTCCCCGGCTCCAGCGTTCCCAGGTCCTCCTGCGCGAGTGCCGCGCGCGCCGCGTTGCGCGTGTAGGCGACCAGCGCCTCGGGGACCCCGATCCGCTGCTCGGGATGCCAGCCCTCGGCGTACGTCCCATCGACCGGCCGCCGGTTGACCGCCGCATCGATGCCCGCCATCACATCCAGCGGCGCGACCGGCCAGTCCGAGCCGAAGGCCAGGGCGACGCCTGCGTCAAGCAGCGAGCGGAACGGGAACGCCTCTGCACAGCGCGCCTCGCCGATTCGCTCCGCCATCCAACGTGCGTCGTCAATCGCATGATACGGCTGCATCGACGCCACGACGCCCGCTTCGGCGAGTCGGGGCACGTCCTGCGGGCGGATGTGCTGAGCGTGCTCGATGCGCAGGCCGTGCTGCGGACCATCCATCGCGTCGAGTAGCTCACTCACCGCCCGGTCTCCGATTGCATGTGCCGCGACCTGCAGGCCGGCGGCGCGGGCCGCGTGCATCTGCTCGGCCAGCTCCGCCATCTCCACCACCGGGAAGCCGCAGTCCCCGGGCTGGTTGGCATAGGGCTCGTGGAACCACGCGGTGCTCGACCCTAGCGATCCATCCACGAAGGCCTTCACGCCACAGAGGCGGATCCGCTCCGGTGTGCCATCTGCACTCACGGGCGGGGCCGCCCGTGCCACTCCCACGGCCTCCTGCCAACGGCTGATGGGCCAGTAGAGGTTCAGGCGCAGCGGCAGTTCGCCGCGCTCATCCAGCCTGCGGTAGGCCTCGAGACAGGGCCCACCATCGCCGAGCATGTCGTGGACCGAGGTCACGCCCATCCGTGCCGCGAGGGCCAGTCCTGCCGGCAGCGCGGCGGCGATTTCGCCGGCGGTCGGGGCCGGGATGTGCCGCCAGACGAGGCCCATCGCCTCGTCCTGCAGGACGCCCGTCGGCTCGCCGGTCGCCGGGTAGCGGACGATCCGGCCGCCCGGCGGGCCGGCGGTGCTTCGCGTCACGCCTGCGATGCGCAGAGCGAGAGAGTTGGCGACGGCCATGTGCCCATCATAGCGTTGCAGGAAGACCGGGCGGTTCGCAACGTATCGGTCGATGAGCGCCGCCGTCGGTAGTGCCCCACCGAAGGTCCGGTCATGGTCCCAGCGGCCCCCTCGCATCCACGCGCCCTCCGGCAGCGTGCGGTCGAACTCCCGCAGCCGCTTGCCGAACTCGGCCTCATCCTTCGCATCCTTCAGTTGCACGCGCCCGAGTTGCAGGCAGCCGCCTGCGAAGTGGACATGGCAGTCGTGGAAGCCCGGCGTTGCGAGGCGCCCTTCGAGGTCGATGTAGCGTGTGTCGGGCCCGTCGAGAGCAAAGAGGTCGGCGGTTGTGCCGACGGCCACAATGCGGCCCCCGCTGACCGCGATAGCCTCAGCGTCCGGCCGATCAGACAGCCCGGTCCAGACACGGCCATCGAAGAGCAGCAGGTCGGCGTAGGTCATGGAACCAACTCGGGCTTCGCGAAGTCACCATCCATGTGCGGCGGGAGGCGGTAGACCTCGCCGGACTTCGTGCAGAAGTAGAGGCGCGAGTCCGAGGGCTTCCTGGCGTCGCCGTCAGCCCAGAAGGCGTAGAAGTCAGGGCGCGCGTTCACCGGGCGGCGAACGAACGTGTGGTTGTACGGGCTATCGTGGGTGAGCTGCTTCTCCATCGTCCAGGTGTGGCCGAGGTCCGTGCTGACCCACATCGCGACCTCGCCGCCGGGGTTGTAGGCCTGCGGCCCGGTCTCCGTGGGCGCGATGATTCGCCATCGATGTTCACCCTCGATGTACAGCGGCCCGAAGTCGTAGTTGCTGTCCGACCGGATCGTGCCCTGGATGTCCCACTCGCTCCCCGTCCAGCGCGCCGTGTGCCAGATTCGGGGATCGTTCTGGGGCCCGCACTCGTAGCCCTTGCTCGTGAGGTAGAGGATGATCGGGTGGCCCTGCGCGTCGAAGGTGATGTCCTTCAGGTACTGCAGCAGGCGCTCGGCGGCGTAGTCATGGACGAGCGTCGGGTTGTGGACCTCGGTCACGGGGAGCGTGACGGGGCGCCCGTCCACGGTGTGCCAGGTCTCGCCGAAGTCGTCGGTCTCCATGTAGTAGAGGTTCGTGCGCCAGTTGAGGCCCTTGGGCTCGGGATGGTAGTCCAGGGCAACCCCGAGCTTCTTCCCCCACGTGCCGCTGATGCAGTAGTGGCCCTGCTCAATCCCGGACAGCTTCGTGCCCTGATCCCAGGCCACGCCGTCCTGGCTCCGCCACTGCCAGATCATCCGCCCTGCCGCGTAGCGGGTGTGGATGAAGAGGAACCCGAAGTCCGGCAGATACCACGGCTGGGGGTAGCTGAAGTTCGTGGTCGAGATCAGCTCGAAGGAGTCCACGGAATACGGCTCCGCGCTGCGATGGATATACGAGGGGCGAGAGGTGCCGTGGGAGCTGGAGAAGATCCAGACATAGCCCGCCTTGTCCAGCATGATGACGGGGTTGTCGTGCGCATCGTCCGTGTGCTTGTTGAGCAGGATCGTCGGCCGCGGAACGAGGCTCGTGGCATGGTCGTAGTACGAGACCATGTGCAGCAGCTCGTTCTTGTCCTTCGGCCGGCCGCCATAGCAGAAGAACGTCCTATCGACCTCCTTCGCGTAGTAGGCGAAGGGAATGTGCTTGCAGCAGTAGGTCCCCAGGCCGCCGCTGTACTTGTAGACATACTCGTCGTTGCTCGGCTGGTTGTAGTACCAGATGCCCCGGTAGCCGTCGTCCTTCACGCACATCGTTACCGCTCCCTGTTGGGCGAGTGCGGCCAGCGGACCAAGGGCCAGGACGGCCACGCCGGCGATCAGGCATCTCATTGGCACGCCTCTACCTTGGCCTTCAGGTCATCCCGCACGCTCGGGTACCGGTCCGCGACGTCGGTCAGCCGGTGCGGGTCCTCGGCGAGGTTGTAGAGGGCAGACGTGTTCTGCTGCGTGTCCCCGAGGTAGAGCCAGTCATCCTGCCACGCGGCGACCATCTCGCAGTGGCCCGTGACGAGGTGATCGCGGAACTCGTTGCCCGAGCAGACCGCGGGCCACACGTTCAACCCATCCATGTGCGGCTTCTCGGGGACGCCCAGCAGCGAGAGCATCGTGACCGTCATGTCCGTGTTGTGGAGCCACCCACCGAAACGCCTGCCGGCGTTCTCGCCCCGGGGGTGGCGGATGAAGCAGGGCACCGCGTTCAGCGCGAGGCTCGTGTCCTGCGGCGGCATGCCGTAGTGGTTGAACTCGCCCACGATCTTGCCATGGTCGGAGACGAGGACGATGAGCGTGCTCTCGGCGAGGCCGAGGCGGTCAACCGCCTCGAGGAGCTGCCCGACCCAGTGGTCCACCATCGAGCACTCCGCCGCGTAGCGCGCGCGGACGTGGTGGTGCTCCTCGGCGGTCAGTTCGTCGCGCCGATAGAGGTTCGCGTAGATGATCTGCGGGCCGGTCCAGCCGGGATCGTACAGGTCGAGGAACTGCGCCGGCGTCTCCCAGGGTTCGTGGGGATCGAAGCTGTCCACGTAGAGGAAGAAGCGCTCATGCGTGTGGTTGCGCTCGAGCCACTCGATGGCACGCCGGAAGGTGCGGGCGGCCTGGAAGTCCTCGTCACTGGAGCGATGGAACTGGTTCTTCAGGTACTGCTCCAGCACGCGCGCGCGGGCGGGAGTGAGTTGCGTGCCGGGCTTCAGGAAGCGGTGGAGGTAGCCCTCGGGCAGCGGGCCGCTCTGCCACATGTCGTACTCCTGGCCGCGCTCCCACTGCCAGCTCTGAAAGCCCCGGTGGAAGTTCTGCGCGGGCTTCATCAGGTGGTAGCAGTCCGCCACCATCCCGCACACGTACCCCTGCTCGCTGAGCCACTCGGCGACCGTCACGTCCTCCTCGGGCAGCGGACGCCAGCCGGGCGCAGTGATGTACTCGCCCTTCCGGGGCGGCTCGTCGGGCCACGGGAAGACGCGCCTCCCCGTGAAGATGCCGCGCCGACAGGGGATCGTCGGCAGAGCCTCGGAGCGCAGGCGCTCGAACATCACACCCTCGCGGGCGAGGCGGTCCAGACTGGGCGTGTGCACGCGGAGGCTGTCGCCCGTCGGGTCGAGCGTGCCCTCGGACCGGTAGCAGTGGATGTGATCCTGCCGGAAGCTATCGACGGTGATCCAGATGCAGTTCACGAAGGCCCCGCCTTCTTCGCCGTTCTTCTCCTCTTCTGAGCTTCCGGTTTTCGTTGCCTTGCCGCGCGATCCCTCGAAAGGTCTGCACGCGGATGGCTGCGAATCAGCGGTGACCCCCGTGTTGGAGGCTGCCCGATGCCAGATCGTCGCTGCATCGTCGCCGTCGCCGCCCATGCGGCGGATATGGAGTTCGCCGCCGGGGCCACGCTGCTGAAGCACGCTCTGGGCGGTTGGGAGGCGCACATCATCCAGCTGACCCTCGGCGAGAAGGGCCATCCGAGGCTCTCGACCGAGGAGTACGGCGCGCAGAAGCGTCGCGAGGCTGAGGCGGCGTGTGAGGTGCTGCGCGTCAGGCCGCACTTCCTGCCGTACGCGGACGGGGAGTTGGCCGCGACGGACGAGGTCGCACGGGAGATCGCGGTCCTCTTCCGGCGGTTGCAGCCGGAGGCCATCATCGCCCACTGGCGAGGGTCGATCCACGGCGACCACCTCGCCGCGCATCACCTGGCGCGGAGGGCGTTCTTCATGGCCACAAACCCGCACTTCGACCTCGGCGTAGACCTGCCCCGTGCGCGATGGGCGAGGACCTACTGCGCCGACAACTGGGAGGATGCAGAGGGCTTCGAGCCCTACAGCTACGTGGACATCAGCCAGCAGGTGGCGGACTGGAAGCGGGCCTTCGACTCCTTCGCGATCGGGCGGGGCGAGGGCGGCTACCCGTACTGGGACTGGTACGAGGCGCGCACGCGGCTGCACGGCATCCGCATCGGGGTGCGCCACGCCCAGGCCTTCGCAGTCGAGGAGCGAGAGAAGCTGCAGATCAGGACGGAGCTTTGACATGCTCACGGTTCGCAGCTACCGCCACTCCGACGAAGCCTCCCTGGTGGCTCTCTGGAACGCGGCCCTGCTTTGTGACCCCATCGAGGTGCCGACCTTCCGGCGGAAGGTGTTGCTCGACCCGAACTTCGACCGAGAGTGGCTGCTGGTCGCGGAGACGGAGGGCGGTCTCGCGGGCTTCTGTCTCTGCCTGAGGCGTCGCGTTCCGATGGGGAGCGGAGGGCTGGAGCCGGAGCGGGGGTGGATCACCGCGTACGGCGTGGCGCCGGAGTGCCGCCGGCAAGGCGTCGGTTCGGCGCTGCTCGACCGCGCGCTTGACCTGCTCCGGTCAGCAGGCCGGCGAGAGGTCCTGGTCGCGCCCTACACGCCGAACTACTTCGTGCCGGGCGTGGATGAGGCGCACTACGCCGAGGGGCTGGCCTTCCTGCGGATGCGCGGCTTTGAGGTAACTTCGCGCCCGCTGAGCATGGACGCCAACATCGTCCTGTTCGACTACGCGCCCTACCAGCCGCGCGAGGAGGCGCTCCGCGCGCAGGGGATCGAGGTGCGCGCACTGCGTGGGGATGAGCTGCCGCTGCTCCTTGCGTTCCTGGAGGCTCACGCTTCGCCGGACTGGCTGCGCGAGGCGCGGGAGCTTCTCATCGATACGACGCGGGGGCTCGCGTCGCTGGAGCAGATCACGGTGGCGGTGCGTGGCACGGGCGGCTCGCCCGTGAGTGAGGCCACCGCGTCACGCGCGAGCCGCGCGTGCCACGAGGTTGTCGGCTACTGCCAGTTCCGGGGAGAGCACTTCGGCCCGTTCGGTGTGCGGGAGGACCTGCGCGGGCAGGGGGTCGGCACGGTGCTTCTGGCCAAGTGCCTGCAGACGATGAGGGAACATGGCCTGCACAACGCGTGGGTTCTCTGGACGAGCGATGAGAACGCCGACCGCGTGTATTCGAGGTTCGGCTTCCGCGAGACGCGGCGGTTTGCCGTGCTCAGGTACGACCTGGGGCGTGATGAATCACGCCCCTACACAAGGGCGCGATGAATCGCGCCCCTACATTGGGCGCAGTGAAGGGATGACCGATGAACTGGTACGCCGATGCGTTCCGCAAGATGCACTTCGACATGCACACGCCGGGCGACGTAACGAACGTGGGGGTGGGGTTCGATGCGGAGGTCTTCGCGAGGCGGTTCGATGAGATCGGCGTGGAGGCGATCTGCTGGTTCGCGAAGTGCGGGTATGGATGGAGCTACTACCCGACCCAGGTCGGCCGCAGACACCCGCACCTCGCGGTTGACACGTTCCCGGCGGCGGTGGAGGCCTGCCATGCGCGGGGCATCAAGGTGCTGGGCTACTACCATCTCAGCGGGTGTGAGTGGGCCGAGGGGCGCCCTGACTGGCACGCGCGGAATGCCGACGGCTCGCCGTGCCGCGACGGGAGCATCCGCTTCTCGCTGTGCCCCATCGGGCCGGCGGGGACCGAGCTGATGATCCCGCAACTTGTGGAGATCGTCACGCTGCAACCGGCGGACGGGGTGTTCATTGACGACCTGGTCGGCTGGAGGGTCTGCTACTGCGACGCGTGCCGGCGGGGCTTCGGGCCGGACATGCCCGCTGGCCCCGAGGAGCCGGGCTGGGACGAGTACCTCGCGTGGCGGAGACATGCGGCGGCGGAGTTCTTCGAGCGCGCCGCGGCGGCAGTGCATCAGGCGCGACCGGAGGCGCTGTTCGGCATCAACTACGCGGGCTCGTTCCGCCACCCGGACGTCCTGCCGAAGGGGCTCGACTACCTGACGGCCGACATCCCCGAGCCGGAGAGCAGCTCGCTGAACGCGAGTCTGCTGTGCCGCCAGCACGCCACGCAGCCGCTCCCGTACGATGCGATGAACTCGCGGATGCTGCACTGGTGGCTGGACTGGACGCAGAAGCCCGTGACGGCGATGATGCAGGAGTTCGCCACGATCCTCGCCAACGGCGGGCGTACGTTCCTGGGCGACATCGCGTACCACCGGACCGCGATGCCCGATCCCGCTGTGCTGACGAACGCGGGCGAGGCGTTCGCGCTGTGCCGCGAGATCGAGCCGTACGCGCGCGGCGCCGAGCCCGCGCCGGACCTGGCGATCCTCAACAGCGCGGAGTCGCATTACCTGCGGACGCATAGCCCGAACGCCCATCCGATCCCCGTGAAGGGCGCGCATCTGGCGCTGCTCGAAGCGGGCCTGCACGCGCACATCCTGCCCGAGCACGACCTGTCCGCGCTGCTTCCGGAGTACACGGGCCTCGTCATCCCCGAGCAGACGCATCTCTCCGAGGCGACGCTGGCGGCGGTGCGGGCGTTCGTGCAGGGGGGCCGCGGACTCGTGGTGATCGGCGATACGCAACTCGCCGACGTGCTGGGGGTCGAGCGGCTGGGGCTGATGCCGGAGGATCGCAGCTACTTCGTGTGCGATGCGGAGGACCTCAACCCGAGCGACGAGGTCGTCTGCCCGCCGCGGCTCGTGTACGGGGCGGCGCTGCGTGCGAAGGCGACGACGGCTGAGGCGATCGCGCCGCTCATCGCGCCGCTTGCGGGCGGGCCGCCGCACTCGGGCGCGCCACCGGGAGACGTGACGCAGTACCCCGCGATCGCGATCAACGCGTACGGTGCAGGGAAGGCCGCCCTCGTGGCGACGCCGGTGGCGACCGACCTCTTCGTACGCGGCCACGCGGCGCTTGCCCCGCTGATCGCGGGCCTCGTGCGGCGCGTCTGTGAGCCGAGGGTGGCAGTGGACGCAGAGGGCACGCTGGAGGTCTCTCTGCTGAGGCGCGGCTCATCGCTGCTCGTGCATCTCGTCAACTACACGGCCTCGCGCCATCCCGCGCGGCCGGCGACGGTGGACCGTATCGTGCCGGTGCATGACGTCGTCATCCGCCTGCGGACCGGACAGGAGCCGCTCGGGGTGGACGGCAGCGTGGACAGCCTGCGCTGGAGCTTCAGCGACGGCGTGACGGAGGTGCGAGTGGGGAGGGTCGAGGTGTGGGCCTGTGTGGAGGTGCAGGTAGGAGCGGAGTGAGGGGAGCAGGGCGAAGGCACGGCAACAGGGGACAGTCCATGCGTCGCGATCCCGCAGAGCGGGATCGCGACTTGGACGGTCCCGACTTCTACCACGCGATCGGTGCCACCTCGACGGGCATGCCGTCGTTGCGCATGGAGTGGGCGCCGGCGCAGCCGGCGGCGACGCTCATGCGGCCGGCCTCAGGCGTGGCGAGGGGCTCCTTGCCGTCGATCACCATGTCGAGGAAGTCCTCGCAGATGACCGGGTCGGCGCCACCATGGCCGCCGACGGCGGGGCGGATCGCGTACTCGCGGTCGGCGAGTTCCTTCCAGCTGTTCGCGCGGCGCATCCTCACCCAGACCTTGTCCTCCGGCTCCGAATTCTCGATACGCCCTTCGGTGCCGATGATCGTGTAGTTGCGATGGTAGTCGGGCGTGAAGTGGCACTGCAGATACGAGGCCTTGATCCCCCCGTCCAGCTCCATCACCATCACGTTGTTGTCCTCGACATCGACCTCCTGGCGGAAGCAGCACTGGTTGCGGCTGGAGGTGTCGTACTCGAAGCACGTGCGCTTGTCGGGGCACTCGGGGCAGGTGAGACCGTTCGGCCGGTCGCCACCGAAGAAGTCCAGCGAGCCGAAGGCCGCCACGCGCCTCGTGTACCGGCCGGTGAGCCAGTGGATCATGTCGAGATCATGGCTGCCCTTCTGCAGGAGGAGGCTGTTGCTGCCGCGCCGGTTCGCGTGCCAGTCGTGGTAGTAGAACGTGCCGCCATGGCCCACGAAGTGTCGGCACCACGCGGCCCTGATCTCCCCGATCGTGCCGGCGTCGATGATCTCCTTCATCGCGCGGAAGATGCTCATGTACCGCATGTTGAAGCCGACCATCAGGCGCTTGCCCGAGGCTTTCCAGGCGCGCAGGATGCGGTCGCAGCCCTCGGTGCTGATCGCGAGGGGCTTCTCGCAGAAGACGTGCTTCCCCGCGTCCAACGCCGCTGACGCGTACTCCTCGTGGGTGAAGTCCGGCGAGGTTACCGCGACCGCATCGACATCCGCGCGCTCCAGCAGCCGCCGGTAGTCGTCGGTGACGAACACGCCCTCGCCCATGCGCTTGCGGAAGTCATCGAGGTACGTGGGGTTCACGTCCGCGCCGGCTACCACGCTAGCCCGCCCGCTGTCGCGCCAGTGGTTCGCCAGGCCTCCCCGACCACAGACCCCGATCACTCCGATGCGCAGCTTGTCCATCCGGTTGCCTCCTGTAGGTCGAAGCGCTGGCTTCGACAAGCTACTCGTAGGGCACCGCCTCCGTCTGTCCGGTCTTCGACGATCTCTCGGCGGCCTCGAAGACGCCAATGGTTCGGCGCCCGGCCTCGCCCGATACGGGCACCGGCGCGCCGCGCAGGAGGTGGTCCGCGACGCCCTGCCAGTACATGCCCCAGTCGCTCTCCAGGTAGGGGATCTGCTCCTCCTTGCGACCCTCCTCGCCGTGCGTGATGAGCGTGAGGCTGCCGCCGACCGGGCCGTGGGTCTGCTTCTCGTAGCCCACGTTCCCGCCGGCGCCGGTGTCGAGGATTCCGCCTTTCGTGCCGAGGATGCGCCAGAGCGGCTTGCCGATGGTCGCGATGTGGGACCAGGTGACATCCGCCACGCAGCCGTTCGCGAAGCGGATCGTGGCGCGGACCTGATCCTCGTTCGTGATCTCATGCCAGACGAGCTTGTGGAAGTAGCCGTTCACGCCCGCGATGCGCTCGGGCATGAGCGTCAGCACCCAGTCCACCGCGTGCGGGCCCCAGAAGTAGAACGCGCCGCCGGACTTCGCCTTCTCGGAGTACCAACCGTGCCGGAACGGCCCATAGCCGCCGGCGTAGAGGTCGATCTCGAAGACCTCGCCGAGGGCGCCGCTCTCGACGATCTCGCGGATGCGACGGAAGTTGCCGTCATGCCGCCGGTTGTGGTGGACCGCCAGCATTCGCCCGGCCCTCTTCCCCGCCTCGATCATCTGCGTCGCCTCCGCCACGTTCAGGCACATGGCCTTCTCGACGACGACATGCTTGCCCGCCTCGAAGGCCTGCACGGCCAGCGGGCAGTGCGTGAAGTGGGGCGTGACCAGGGAGACGAGCGCGATCTCATCGTCCGACCATACGTCCGCGACATCGTTGTAGGTGCGGATGTGAGGAAACGCTTCCTTCGCCGCCGCCGTGCGCGCGGGATCGAGGTCGCAGACGGCGACAAGGCGGAGTTCCGGCGTCGCGTCAATCCACGCCGAGTGCGCCCAACCGAAGTTGTGCAGCGGGCCGTAGCCGATCACGGCACAGCCGATAGGGGCTTCCATCAGGCAACCATCTCCCTCACAACACGCACGATGTCCCCGGCCTGTGGAATGCACGCATCCTCGAGGACGGGGCTGTAAGGCATGGGGATGTTGCGGCTGCCGAGGACGCGCGGCGGAGCCTGCAGCAGGTCGAAGCCCTGCTCGGCAACCTGCCGGACGATCTCGCTGCCGATGCCGCCGCGCTCCGGGGCCTCGTGGACGACGAGGAGGCGGCCCGTCTTGCCGACGGAGGCGAGGATCGTGTCGAGGTCGAGGGGGACAAGGGTGCGGGGGTCCACGACCTCCACGCTCACCTCTCCCTCCAGGGCTTCGGCCGCCTGAAGCGCCTTCAGGACAGCGTACGAGACGGCGACGACCGTGATGTCCGTGCCCTCGCGCTTCACGTCCGCGCTGCCGAGGGGCACGAGGTGCTCGCCGTCGGGCACTGGGCCGGTCACGGGATGCAGCAGGCGGTGCTGGATGAAGACGACGGGCCCATCGTCGCGGATGCTGGACTTCATCAGGCCCTTCACGTCGGCAGGCGTCGAGGGCATGACGACCTTCAGTCCGGGCGTGTGGACGAACCAGGCTTCGAGGCTCTGGCTGTGGTGGCCGCCCTCGCGGGTGCCGCAGCCGGCCGGTGTGCGGATGACCATCGGCACCTTCACCGTGCCGCCGGACATGAGGTGCAGCTTCGCGGCCTGATTGCAGATCTGGTCCATCGCGACCGTGACGAAGTCGCAGTACATGATCTCAACCACCGGCCGCAGGCCCGCCGCGGCCGCGCCGACCGCGAGGCCCGTGAAGCCCGATTCGCTGATCGGCGTCTGCCAGACGCCGCGCTTGCGGAACTCGGCGAAGAGGTCGTCGGCCTCGCGGACGGAGCCGATGTCCTCGCCGATCAGGAAGACGCGCTCGTCACGCTCCATCTCCTCGCGCAGGCCTTCGCTAACGGCAGCGGCGTAGGTGAGTTCTCGCATGGTGCACGTCTCCTAGAGGACGGCTGAAACACGAAGACCGCGAAGAAGGCACGAAGAACGACCTTAGCCAGCTAAGGCGTCGAGGCAGACGGGATCCGGCAGAGGACTCGCTTTGGCGTACTCCTCCGCGTCATCGACTTCCCGCTTCACCCCATCCTGCACATCCTGTACATCCTGTAAGCTCATCACGCCGTCTGCCAGCACCCGCTCTTCGAGCAGACGGATCGGGTCGCGCTTCATCCACTCGGCGCAGGTCTCCGGGTCCTGATGCCCCGAGGACGCGCCGCAGTGGCCCTCGAAGCGGTACGTCTTCGCCTCGATGAGCGTCGGCCCGTCGCCGGCGCGGGCGCGATCGACGGCGGTCTTCGCGGCGTCGTACATCGCCAGCACGTCCTGCCCATCGACGGCCATCCCCGGAATGCCGTAGCCCGACGCGCGGTCGGCGATGTCATGTGTATGGAAGGCGATTCCGTAGGGCGTGGCGTTCGCCCAGAGGTTGTTCTCGCAGACGAAGAGCACGGGCAGCTTCCAGATCGCGGCGAGGTTGAGGGACTCGTTGAAGGTGCCCTGGTTCGCCGCGCCGTCGCCGAAGAAGGCGACCGAAACGCCGTCCTCGCCGCGGTACTTCGCGGCGAAGGCCGGGCCGAGCGCAATCGGCATCCCCGCGCCGACGATCCCGTTCCCGCCGAGCAGGCCGATCTCCGGCGCGAAGATGTGCATCGAACCACCACAGCCGCGCGAGTGGCCGGTCTCGCGGCCCATCAGCTCGGCGAGCGTGCGCTTCAGGTCGGCGCCCTTGGCGATCGCGTGCCCGTGGCCGCGGTGCGTGCTGGCGACCCAGTCGGTGTCCCTGAGTGTCGAGCAGACGCCGACCGGCACGGCCTCCTGACCGATGGACAGGTGCACCGCGCCGCCGATCATGCCGTCGCTGGCGAACTCGTAGCTCACGCAGGTCAGCAGGTCATCTGCGCTGCGGGCCTCGCCCTCGGCGGTCGTCGGCGCGAAGAAGCCGCGGTAGTCGTAGAACTGCTTCAGCCGCTCCTCGAAGAAGCGAATGCGGTACATCCTCAGCAGCATGCCCTTCATCAGTGCCGCGTCGTGCATGGTGATCGCGCTCGCTTGCGGAACGAGTTGGGCGCGATGAATCGCGCCCCTACGCGCGGGCGCCATGAATGGCGCCCCTACATGAGGCTTCCCCAGAGCGATGACCGTACTCCAGCGCTGCGGCGTAGGCCGCTTCGATGTTCGCGGGCGGCGTATTGGGCTGGATGTTGTGGATCGGGCAGAAGACGAACCCTCCGCCGGGCGCGAATACCCGGATACGTTCGGCGACCTCGGCGCGCACCTGTTCAGGCATGCCGAACGGCAGCGTGGACTGCGTCTCGACCCCGCCGCCCCAGAAGGTCAGGCGGTCGCCGAAGGTCTGCTTCAGCCAGAGCGGGTCCATCCCCGCCGCCGACGTCTGCACCGGGTTCAGCGCGTCGAGGCCAGCCTCGATCAGGTACGGGATCAGGTTCGGGATGCTTCCGCAGGAGTGCTCGAAGGTCTTCCATGTGGTGTGCGTGCGGACCCACTGGAACTGCTCGCGCAGGTAGGGGAAGTAGACCTCCGCGAAGACCTCCGGCGAGAACCACTCGGACCGCTGGGTGCCGAAGTCCAGGCCGCTCATCGCGATGACATCAATGCTCTCGCCGAGGGCGTCCCAGAGCTGGGCGAGGCTGCGCAGCGACCACTCGGTGGAGATCGCGAACAGCTCCTTCACGTAGCCCGGGTCACGCCCGAGGAGCGCCCACCAGTCGGTCAGCGAACCCGTGTACGCCAGGCCGAGGTAGGGCCAGGCGCCGAGGATGAGGGCCTTGTCGGTGTGCTGGCGCAGCGGCTCGGCGCGGTTGCGGAGGAACTCGAGGTCCTCGTCCGGGATGGTGCGCCCGGCGAAGGCCTGACGGAACTGCTCCAGCGGCGGCGGCTCCCAGTCCAGGTGGAAGTCCGCGTAGCCGATGGTGTCGAAGTAGAACCCGTCCTTTGGCATGCGGCAGGCAGGGCTGCCCGGCGGGAAGAGCCAGTCGCCGTTCGGCGCGACCTCCACCTGGAACTGCCCGGGCATCAGCACCTCGGTGCCGTCCATCAGGCGCCAGGGCTTCCAGTTCTCGTTGCGGAGGCCCATCGTCAGGCTTGGAGGCTCGACGGGGAGGCAGTCGAGCCGGAAGCGCTCCACAAGGTCCATCTCGACCTCGCCCAGCATCTGGTACGCGTCGTACACCTTCACCGGCCGATCCGCGAGCCCGAGGTGCTTGCGCAGGTGGTGCAGCGACGTGGCCGCGATGCCGGTCACAAAGCTGCCGCCGAGGTCGAGCGGCACCCGATCCGGCTCCTCATGGTTCAGGGCTGCGAGGACGCGCTCGCGGCTGGTCAACTCAGGTCCCTCCGGGCGGCGCGCAGCACCTCGTCGATGGCGGCCGCCTCGTCTTCGGAGATCGGCTCCGGCTCGTGCGTCGCCAGCAGGTCCTCGGTGCGGCGGCGGCAGCGGTCCTCGAGGGACTCCGCGCCGCCGGTGAGCCAGGCGTCGTAGAACTGGCGGTCAAGGAGCTTCGGGAACCAGAGCGCCCTGCGGAAGTTCAGCGCGGTGTGGTCGGTGTCGATGTAGCTGCCGCCGGGGCCGACCTCGCGGACGACGTCGAGCGCGAAGGCCTCGTCGCTGAAGTCCATCTCGCGCAGGACGCTCTCGACGAAGCCGATGACCTCGTTCTGGAAGACGAGCATGTCCAGCGAGGACGCTTGATCGACGCCGGAGATACCCATGTGGCCGAAGATGTCGGCGCCCGCCGCCGCGCCCAGCATCAGCGTGATGCCCGCCTCCAGACCCGCCTGCGCGTCGGGGCGCTTCGCATCGGTCAGGCCGACGTTGATGTAGACCGGCAGCCCGTAGTGCTTGCCGACCTCGGTCATCGCGACGCCGAAGAGCGCCTGCTC
>Ga0194125_10004350_pt1 | contig 22163 bp, 15 predicted proteins | sample TA2KigC250mmetaG_FD_148626 | JGI IMG/M metagenome (GOLD analysis project Ga0194125, IMG submission 148626) | Freshwater microbial communities from Lake Tanganyika, Tanzania - TA2015034 Kigoma Deep Cast 250m | ecosystem: Environmental > Aquatic > Freshwater > Lake | place: Tanzania: Lake...
TGGAGCCGGTTTCGTTTTTCTGGTCGATCGTCCTTGGCTTCGGCACATTTCTTCAACGGACGCTGGCGGGCCTCAGGCGCACCTACAACGAAGAGTTCCACAAAAGGCTCGTCCAGAGCAGCTGGCATGAGCGTTTCACACCGGATATGGTGGCTTTCCTAAAATCCTGCGTCCTTTTCGGCCTTCAACGGATGGCAGGCATAGCCGCCTGCCCGCTCAAGGAGAAGCTCCAGCGGTTCCAGGACATCCTCATACAGGACAACACGATTATCCGGCTACATGAGGCCTTGGCCAAGAGATGGCCGGCGACACGATCCCGCGTTATAGCTGCCGGCATCAAGGTCGCACTGCTCGTCAGCGTCGTGGCGAACGGGCCGGCAACGGTGGCCATCCACGCCGAGCGGACGGCGGACATCAAGACGATCCGCATAGGCCGCTGGGTCAGGGACAGGCTACTGTTGTTCGACCTCGGCTACTACAAGTTCCAGCTCTTCGCTCGTATCAAGGAGAATGGCGGCTTCTTCATCAGCCGGCTCAAGGAGAGCAGCGACCCGACACTGCTCCGGTCGCTGACGGTCCACAGGGGCCAGGCGGTGGACCTGTCCGGCAAGCAATGGAAGGATGTGAAGTCAAGGCTTGAGCGGAAGGTGCTGGATGCCGAAGTGGAATTAAGCTTCTCGAGACGCCCCTATGCAGGCACACGCTCGAACGACACGATGGTCCTCCGCCTCGTAGCAATATACGATGATGACGACGGAGATTACCATGTCTATCTCACGAACATTCCACCAGATGTCCTCAATGCGGAGGACATCGCCGCATTGTACCGCGTCCGCTGGGAGATAGAGCTCGTCTTCAAGGAGCTCAAGAGCCGTTACGCACTGGATGCGGTGAAGACCAAAAAACCCGCCATCGTTTTGGGGCTCGTCTGGACCGCGATCCTGACGCTAATCGTGAGCCGAAGGCTTCACAACTTGATGCTCCGCTCGGTCCCGTGCGAGCTGGTATACAGGTATCCGCCCCTTCTCTGGTCCACGGTCTTCATGGAGAACGGGAACAGGTTGCTGGACGCCATGATGAGGCAGCTCGGTTACGAACAAAAAATCGAGGGGGATTTCGTCAAGCTGGCATGGATTTATGAGGGCGAGGCTTTGGATCCACATGTGAATCGTCGACGACTACGGGAGGTGTACAGTGCTTAACCGAAGACCCATGGGGCGAATCCACATGTTTCCTGAACCATCTGTTTCACCTCTATTCTATCTTATGCTGTCACCCATGCATCGGAAAGCGGGATTCTCCGTCCGCATCGCCTTCGAATCCATCTTAGACGTTGTGATTGGATAAATACTTTCGTTCTATCGCAATCAATAGACCTTTTCGAGCCGGTCGACCATGCCAACCAGCGAGAATCGCTCCCGAGCCCTTTCGAGGCCGGCAGCGCCCATTCTCCGGGTCAGCGCTGGATCGCTGAGGACCCGGCAGAGCGCTTCCGCGAGGGCGGCCGGGTCGCGGGGCGGGACCAGCAATCCCGTGCTTCCATCATCGACCACTTCCGGCACGCCGCCCACGCGTGTCCCCACGCAGGGCTTGCCACACGCCATGGCCTCTGCGAGCACTAGGCCGAAGGCCTCGTACTCGGAGGGGAGCGTCAGGACATCGCAGCAATGGTAGGCAGCTAGAAGCTCCCGCTCCGGCACATGGCCGGTCAGCCTCACCCGTTCCGAAAGGTCGCGCCGGCGGACCTCGGACCGCAACCAGCAGCCCAAGCCCATGTCCTCGCCAACGACCAGGAACCTCGTCTCGGGGCATTCCGCGATGACCGCTGGCGCGGCGTCAAGGAGCGTGTCCAGCCCCTTCTTCGGGGCCAGCCTCCCAACGAAGAGCACGACATTGTCACCGGGGCCGATGCCGAAGCGTTCCCGGAAACCGTCGCCCGCTGGTGGGGAGGCGAAATGTTCCAGGTGAATCCCCGAAGGTATCACATTCACAGGGGCGCCAGAGGGCAAGAGGCCGTAGCGGCGCAGCAGCCGGCTCTCGAACTCCGTGTGCACGATGAGCTCGTCGGCTCCACGGGTGGAATAAGGCCCAAGATGGCGGTCGTAGAGCCCGCGGAGGCCGGCCCTCTTCGCCCCGCCCCAATCAGAGTAGTCCGGATGGAAGTGCATGGTGAGGACGGTCCGGGTGCCTTTCAAGGCGCGCACCAGCGGGGTGATGAGCGTCTGGAAGCAGCCATAGCCGTGGACGTGAACGACGTCCGGTTCCTCGCGGAGCGCCCCCAGCAACATTCCGGGGTAGACCGGGAAGTCGGCCTCGCCTGGAACGGTCAGGGTGAACGAGCGAGCGACCCTGATGCCGTCCATGGCCGGCCGGCCGCGTAGCCGGACCAGCGGCGTATCGCAGTACATGTCCGAGGCGAGTACTACGACCTCATGGCCGCGCCGGGCAAGCTCTCGGCTGAGCCCCTCCACGTGGCGCTCGGCCCCGCCTGGTGCCGGCGGGTATCTGGAACATAGCTGTAGGATTCTCATTGCAGCCCTCCCCCGAGCACCAGTTCACCGATGCGGTCCGTACCATAGATATTAGGGTGGTGGAAGACGTGGCGGCCCTCGAGGACGCTTTCGGTCATCCCGGAGATGTCGTCTCGTCGGGATGATATCAGCCCGCAGCCCTCCTCGCGCACGAACTGGACGTTCCCGCGCTCCTGGGGCATCACGGCCGGCCAGAGGTCGAGTATGAACGGCTTCCTGAGGGCCACGAGCTCCGAGACGGTCAGCGCACCCGGCTTGGTGATGACCACGGAAGAGGTGCGCATGAGGCCGATGAGCGATTCGACGAACCCGACCGCCCAGACGCCCTTCCTCCGGGAGGCTGCCCTCAGAAGGGCGCGATTTTGGCCGCACTGGATGACGATGGAGGCCTCGACCCGCGCCTTCAGAAGCCGGTCGGCTATCGCGAGCGCGTTGCGGCTACCCTCGCGCCCACCAAGCACCGTGACGATGGGGCCATTTAGGCCTTCCAGGCAGGCTGGGGTCTCCCGCCGTTCTAGGATGGCCGGCGAGAGGGGCATGCCCATGACCGCCGACGGATGGCCGTCCAGGCCGCATCCCTGCAACCACCTTCGCGCCTGCGCGGTGGGCAGGGCTGTGAAGTCGACGCCGGGGTTGAACCAGCTGGGCGCCATGCCCGCTCCCAGGTCGACCACCACCGTGTAGACCTTCGGCCATGGAGGTGGAAGGCGGCGCAGGGCTCCGAGCACCGGCCCGATTATCCAGGGGCACACGAGGACCACGGCGTCGGGCCTCTCGCGCCCGAGGAAGCGAAGCGTCCGGCCCCGGGAGAGTGCGTTCGCCGGGGCGAAGCCGTCGAACGGGAAGCGGTGGGCGAACTCCATGTACAGCGAGGCCCAGCGCAGGTCGCCCCGTAGCAGATGGTTGTATACCTCGGCCAGGAGTGCGCCGAGAGGGTTGGCCACCTGCATGATGTCCGTCACGGCCGCCTCGGCGCCCCGCGAGCGCAACCAGGTTGCCAGCGATTCCGAGGCGCTGACGGTGCCGTGGCCGCCATTCATCGTCAGTATCGAGACCTTCAGAGGAACCCCCCCAGGTAGGCCTCGATGAGCGAGGAGAAGGCGCCGAGGTTCCGGCGATCAGAGAGGAGCTCACGCACTTTCGCGCCATCGGCCGAGAGCATGGCGCGCCGGAGGCCGTCGATAAAGCCGTAGGCGGCGTAGAAGCTGCCGTAGTCGCGGAAGGCCTGCTGGGTGCACCCGCCGCAGTCCGCCGGGCCGACATCGAGGTTTGTGATGTCGAACACGTTCCCCAGACGCCGTTCGTCGTTGAAGCACCGGTAGAGGTTTAGGTCCCAGTCCAGGTAGAACTGGCCTCTTCCGCCGGGGCAGTCGTACCGGCCGGGACTGCCGCTCGTGGCAAGGAGGAACTCGCGCAGGTTCTCCTCGGTATTGAAGATGCGCGGCCGGCCCCGCCCCTTCTGGCGCCGAATCTCCGCCACGATGGACTGGGCCTGCGCGGCATCGATGCGCGCTGTCGGGGCAGCGGCGCGGTAGGAGGAGCCCATCTCGCACTGCGGATAGGAGAAGATTGCGCGCTCGAAGCCCAGCCTCCGGCACTCGTCGAGCACGGCGCAAACCTCCTCCGGACCCTTGCCGGGAAGGATGCCGGCATAGCAGTTTATCCCGAACCGGTCCAGGAGCGTCTTGGCCCGCGTCACCGTGCCCGGGACGTCGTAGCGGCGGGAGCGGCCCAGGCTGTTCCCGTCCGGGATATCTACGGACAGCCCCACGATGTTGACGTTGAGCTTCGAGAGGGCGCGCGTCGTCCGCTCGTCGAGCAGGATTCCGTTCGTGGCGATGTACGAAATCATCAGGCCCCGCCGGTCGATGTGCTGGCAGAGCTCCAGGAAGCCGGGGTGGAGGAGCGGCTCGCCGCCGGTGATGGAGATCAGCCGGACGCCCAACATCGCCAGCCGGTCGACGGCGCGCTGGGCCCCGGCGAGGTCGACGTCCCTCTTTTCCTCCTCTTTCAGGCGGGGGAACCCGCAGGTGGTGCACACCGCGTTGCATCGGTTGGTGATGGCGAAAAAGACCATCTTCGGGGACCCAGGGCGCCAGAGCGCTCTGATATTGGCGAGGCGCTTAGAGAGCCGCAGCGACCCACCCCCCGATTCCGGCATACGCCAGCCAGAAGAACTGCTCGAGGTCGGCGACCACGAAGAACACCCAGGCAGGGGCTTCCCGGCGCGAGAGGTGGATGAGGAACGCGGTGTAGACGGCCGCCGGGACGAAGATGACGGCTAGGGTACTGACGAGCCCGGCGGCGACGAGAGCCAATATGGCCGCCGAAGCGCCAGCGTTGAGCGCCTGGAGGAGGCGGCGGCTCTGGCGTTCCCCGAGCACCACCGGCAGCGTCCGTACACCAGCCCTCCGGTCGGAATCGATGTCCTTGAAATCGTATATTGAGGCCATGACGAAGAGCTTGACGAAGAGCGGTGCCCCGAAGAGCAGTGCGCCGGCCCCCAATGGCCGGTCGAGGTAGAACGCGCTGAGCGGCAGTAGGAATGCCCAGCCGGAAGCGATGGCCGCGTCCTTGACGAGGAAGTAACGCTTGAGGTCTGGCCCGCGAAGGCGGAAGAATCTCTCCGAGAGACTCCCCGAATAGAGCACCACGGCGGCCGGGGCGAGCGGCAGGAGGAGTGTCACCCAGCCGGAGAGGGCGGCGAGACCGGCGGCGCCCAGGAACGCCAGCGCCACGGAGGCCGTGAAGGGCCATCGCCAGCGTTCCAGGAATCGCACCCTCTCGGGATGGGAGGCCCGGTCCTCCTCGATGCCTGCAAGCCGGTCCAGACCGTAGACGGAATAGGTCACGAGGAAGACCATGATGAAGTATCCCGCCGACCATGTGTCATAGAGAAGGACCGGGCAGAGCAGGGCGAGCGAGGCCGCGCTGAGCGCGAGCAGCACGCCTGAGTGGTAGAGCGCCTGAGCCCTCACGGTATCCCGCTCCTCTTAATCTCCCAGGCATCACGGAAGGCCCGGAGAAGGGCGCCGTCGATGCGGCCCGGGACGCTCACTAGGGCCGACGGGCGGAGCATGCCGATGGTCTCCAGGCAGTAGTAGAATGGACCGAAGTCGCGGGCGCCCTGGTAGTAGCAGCGGTCGCAGCCGATGCGACCGAGTTCTACGCCGTCGCCAACGCGCCCGAGCTTCTCGGGGAGCGCCGGGCATCTGTAGAGGTCGAGGTCCGTGTCCAGATATAGTATACGCTCCCCGGCGTAGCAGGGGTAACGGCAATGGCCCGTGGCGTAGAACCGTTTGGCGTCAAGCAGACCGCCGGTCGGGTTGAGCACCCGGATACGCCCTGAGGCCTTGGCGGCCAGGATGCCGTCGATGAAAGCGCACATCTCGGAGCTGCCGAATCTCAGAAACGGCGAGTGGCTCCAGCCGCGGTAGGGCGACTTGAGCTCAAAGTCCATCGGATAGTCGAACTTGACCGTGGTGAAGCCGATATCCAGGAGATGCGAGACGAAGGCGGGGATGTCCGTTATCGAGCGGTTGATGAGGGCGATGGCGAAGCACGGTACGTTGGCATTCTGAAGGGCCTCGACGCCGGCGCGAACTTTCTCGTGCAGGCCGGGAACGCCCCGGTTGCGCTCGAAGTCCAGCGCCGTATTGCTTTCGTAGGATATCCACATGGCGTTGAGGCCGGCGCGGCCAAGCTCCCGGGCCTTCCCTTCGTCGAGTAGGAGGCCATTGGTCCCGGAAATGGTTATCAGGCCACTTTGGCGCGCGTATCGCACGATGTCGAGTAGGTCGTCGTTCAAGAGGGGCTCGCCCCCGGTGAGCGAGACCATGCCCGTGCCGATGCCGGCCAAGTAATCGATAGCACGTCGGGCCTCTTCCAAACTGACTATTTTCCGGTCCTTCTGTAAGTGGAATGAGCAGTAGACGCACCTAGCATTGCAATAGTTTGTCACCGTAAAGTTGACGATTCGCCTCCCGCCACCCCTGAAGAACCTGAAGGGGTCGGACGAATCGTTATAACCGGCCGGGGCCATCGCCAGCTCATCATTCTGGAAGAAGATTAAGGTTGCGGGCCCGAGGAACTCCGTCAGTACCGGAGAAGCACCGGGACCCCGCCAAGCTCGCGCATCCCGTAATCCACCGGCTGGAATCCAACCTGCGTGCGCTCGCTGTATTTCAGGAGGAGAGGGGCCACTTCCGAAGCGGGATGATATTGACCCACCCCATATCCTAGATGATGACATCCACCTCGCGCTGTTGGAGGTCCTTCTACTAGAACAACTCCTCCAACTGGGTTGCCGGTTGATAGGACCAATAGGTACACTACGCGCGCGTACAAAGAGATAAATACCATCGGAGACCTCGTAGACGGCGAGATTGAGAATGCCGCGGCCGACCGATGCCCCGAGAACATACCGACTGCATATCAGGCTGGAGGAGACAGGATACAAGTTCCTACGGGATATTGCCGAAGAGTTCGGTATGACGATAACTGCACTGGCCAGGGAGATCGTATATCGTGAGATGTTCAATGCCATCTCAGCCGCTGTAAGGCAAACTGGTGGGGTGGTAAGGGGTCGGACCCGACGACAGGCCCATCTCAATGGCGTACAGAACTTGATGTATGTTGTCGGAAGTAGACGGCATCGGAGAGTGAAGAACGATGCCGGACAAGATAACGGAAATGGCCGCCAAGGGCAAGGCCAAGTATGCCAGCAAGAAGGACTTGATGGTCGAGCGCTATCAGGCCGCATTGGCGCGGGCCGTGGAGGCATTCAAGGCCGTGGGCTTCGGACCGATGATGAACAAGTCATATGAGGTGGGCTGTCCATTGGCAAGGACCGATACACCGCCGAGCGATTGAATGAGGGCCGATGGGAGGCGCGGTGGCTTCAGCGGGTTCGCGAGGGTCTGCCGCCTGCGACGCCCGTTCCACCTGGACCCGGACCCGGAGTGTCAACGTCGGAGTTCAACGTGTCCACCGATGAGAGCCATGCCGAGAAGCCTGTAGCTGTGAACACAGGACGACCTCCGATTTTGGAAGTCGCGATGTCCGTCAGCCCATCATCAGTCGTCGTCTCGAAGAATCCGACCTCCGACAGCGATGAGCCGGTCTCGAAAAGCGAGGCCGGGAAACCAGCAAAGGCTACGGGCTGAAAGTCCGGTTCAAGTCGAGTCGCGGACGGACGGACATTGCGGGCCAAGTCACAGTTACATCGCAATAAAGCATACAGTCTGGGGTTCCTGTGTACCACCACCTATATGTAGCACCACCTTTCAGGCAACACTGGCCGCCCGAATGCAGGATAAACAGGGCGACGGCAAGGACATCAAGGGCTATGGATAGCCCAACGTGGACCCGAACATAAGGGCCAGGCGCCGGTCATAAGCCCCCTTCTGTTTCGGCGACATTCGACTGCGCGCCCCACTCGGCGCTCCCGGGCAGGTCATGGCGCACCCTCGGGCTTGCTCCGGCGGGGAAGGCCGTTTCACCATATCCGCGCGTTCTCAGCTCCGCGGCGACCCGCATCCTCGCTCCCGCGCGGCTGTGTCGTTTCTGCGCGTTAACCGGGGCTCTCGCCCCTCCGGCTTGCGCCGGACCGCCTCGCCCTGCGGAGGGGGGACTTTCCTCAGCGCCCTTTCGGGCACCGTCGGTCGCCCGCCGGCTCCTGGCCGGAGAACATCGGGGAGGGCGCTAATAATGGTTGCGAAGGCGCAGGGCGCAGGGCGCGAGGCGCAAGGCGGGCGGGCGGGATGGCGGGATTTCACCTGCGCTTCTTGGCCGCGGCCTTCTTTTTGGGATCTGCCGCGGGCGATCCGGCCTTTCGCGCGGGCTTCCTCTTCCCCGCCGCGGCCTTCCTTGCCGGCCCCTTCCTCGCCGGCTTCTTGCGGCCGGTCCTCATCTCCGCCGGCGCCAGCGCCGCCTTCCCCGTCGGGGCCGGTATGTCCTTCAAGGTGCTGTCGACCGCCTCCGCCAGGGACCGGCCGAGACCATCCATCGCCTCTCCCATGGCCTTCCCCACGCCCTCCGCCACACCCTCCATGGCGGTGCCCAGCCCCGACATCATATCGTCCATCTGGGCGCAGATGAGCGAAAACATCTTCATTGATACGTCCAGGGCCGTCTGGGGCAGTCCGGGAAGGCGCTCCCTGAACCACTCCCCGTCCGAGATGGCGTCCTTGCCGGCGAGGGCCTCCCGGTGGGTCGAGTAGTATTCCACTATGGGGCTTTCGGCCTTCACGGTCGATATCGCGGCGTACCCCTCGACCGGCAGGGGCGAGGGCCCGGTCTGCTCGCCCGGCATGGTGATGACCATCCCCTGCGCGGTGTTCGAAAGGAAGATGTGGTCCGGCTTCCCGTCCACCACGACCACCGAGTACCCGATGGTCCCGGCCCGGTTGACGAAGTTTCTGGACCGGAAGTCCTTCTCCTCGGCCTTCCCCTCGAACTCGACCCTGAGCCGTCCCTCGCTGGACGAGACCTCCGAAAAGCCCTCCTCCTCGATGCCCATGGCTACCCCTCCGGGCGATCACAGGTTGTATTCCACGTGGTACTCGTTGTGGCCCGCCATCGAGCCCATCTCCTTGATGTCGAAGCCCTCCTGGCGGAACATCTCCAGCTTGTCGGCGGTCCTGGTGTCGGTGCTGAATATCCCGCCGGTGATCTTCATGAAGCCCCGCTTGCGCATGTACCGGACGTACCAGGCCAGCATCCGGTTGCCGGTGTTGTGCTTGGGCGTCCAGTCGTCGATGGCGAAGCCCTGGATCTCGACCGAGTTGTCCGGGAGGATGGCGTAGGTGATCTTTCCCAAAATCTTACCCTCGCGGTTGTACATGCTCACGGCCTCCACCTTGTTGGACGAGGCCAGGTTCTCCTCCTTGACCTCGAAGACCACCCTGGGCCGGCCCGTGAGCCTGGCCGACAGGTTCTCGCCGAAACTCTCCATGAACAGCGGCATGCGCCTCCACCCGTTCTGGAATGCAAGATGCCGTATTTGATTTATAAAAGTTCCGCCTCGGTCCGCGATTGCCGGGCCCGTCCGGCAGCGTTCCCGGTCATCGGCCGGTCCCGGCCTCCTGGTCCTTTTACCCCAACCGGGGAGCTTACCACATTCTATATTAGTCAAGTAGTACAGTATCAATTAGCTATATGTACATCGGAGCGATAATGGAGGCCCGGACATGAAAAAGACCCTTGCGCTCGCCCTGCTTGCGGTCCTGGCGGCCCAGGCCCTGGTCGGCCCGGCGGCCGCAAAGGCCGCACCGATTCCCAGGGAGTCGGTCCTGGACCCGGCGCTCCTGGAGAGGCTGGACCGGCGCCTCCCGCAAAACGAGATAATCGTCCAGTTCCGCGACCGGCTGCTCGAGTCCGACCTGGCGGCGGCGGCCCGGGCGGGGCTCGAGGTCAGGCACCGCTTCCACGCCATCCCGGCGCTCTACGCGGCCGGCCCGGCCGACGCCGTCTGGCGGCTGAGCCGGGAGCCGCGCGTGACCTGGATCGAGCACAACGAGCCCCTCACCTACTCCATGGACCGCAGCCTCCTGACCATCAACGCCACGCTCGCCTGGGACACCCAGGTGGTGGACCGCAGCGGGAGCCTGTCCCCCGGGATGGACGGCACGGGCGTCACGGTGGTCGTGGTGGACAGCGGGATAGACGCCGGCCACCCCGACCTCGACTACGGCTCGAAGGTCATCAAGAACCTCAAGTCCGACCAGAACCTCGTGTGGACCGAGGTGGAGAACTCCGACACGAGCTCCGGCCACGGGACCCACGTCGCCGGCACGGTCGCCGGGAACGGGGAGGCCTCCGGGGGCGCCCGCGCCGGCGTCGCCCGGGGGGCCCGGCTCATCGGCCTGAGCACGGGCGAGGCGGTGGCGATCCTCAACGCCCTCGGGGCGCTCGAGTGGGTCTACGACCACTCCCGGCCGGGCAACAACCCCTACAACATCCGCGTCGCCTCCAACAGCTGGGGCACCTCCACGGAGTTCGACCCGGAGGACTCCATAACCCAGATCATCCAGAGGATAACCTACGACAACAACGTCGTGGTGGTGTTCTCCGCCGGCAACGCCGGCGAGAACGACCACGACGGCTCCACCCGCACCACCAATCCCTACTCGTTGACGCCTGCGGCGATCTCGGTGGCCGCCACCGCGCGCGACGGCAGCGGCATCGCCTCGTTCAGCTCCCGGGGGCTTTCGGCCGACAACTTCACCTGGCCCGACATCGGGGCCCCGGGGGTGAACATCTGGTCCACCCAGGCCCGCCGGACGCTGATTTCGGCGATGCAGTCCCGGGACGGCGACATGTACTACATGGCCATCTCGGGGACCTCGATGGCGGCGCCCCACATCTCGGGCCTGGCGGCGCTCCTGTGGCAGGCCTGCCCGAGCCTGCGCGTGTCGGAGCTGCGAGACGACTTCCAGGGCATGGGGCAGTACGACAACGCCTCCTACTGGAACGACACGGAAACGCGCATCCACGAGGCCGAGGCGATAATGAAGCTCACCGCCGCCTACATCGGGCCGGCCGGCGACAACGGCGTGCCCGGGAACAGCTCGGCCGGCCTCGCCGGGCGCCCAAACGACTTCGCCCAGGGCTACGGCCTGGTCGACGCCCACCGGGCCGTGGGGCTGGCGCTCGCCCTCGAGGACCTGCGGAGGGCCGACCCGTCCGTCACGGTGCTCGACGCCTTTGGCGCCTTCACCGGGATGTTCGTCGACCGCACGGTCCGGCGGCCCACCGACACCCTGAAGGCGCAGTGGCGCGGCGAGTGGGCGCGCTTCGACGGACGGAACGGCTCGGTCGCCTACACGAGCCAGGTGCGTGGGCTCTACATACCGCCCGGCGCCTCCAAGCTCGTGCTCGAGATGCAGTACGTCGCGGTCAGCCTCGACGAGCGCTACGCCGGGGCCCTGGGGCTGCGCGTCGACACCGACGGTGACGGGACGCCGGACTTCACCGGCAGCCTGACGCCCACGGCAACCGGGACCCGCCGGGAAGAGCTCACGATCTCCGCCACGGACATCTACATGGGCGTGGACGTGCAGGGACAGGGCTTCGGGCTCAAGTTCCGGCCCAGCCCGCTTCCCGGCAGCGCCGGCACGCAATACTGGGAGCTCATGATGGAGTACGCGATCACCGCCACCCTGTCCTTCGGCGCGGCCGGAAACGTCACCCTCAACCACACCGACTACAACCCCCGCGTGGTCCCTTGGCAGTTCGGCAGCCCCTCGCCCGACTTCCGCGGGGACGGAATAAGCATGGACAAGCCGTTCTACGACCTGAAGGAGGTCGTCCTCGAAAGACCCCGGCCCCCGGGCGCCGGCGAGAGGCCCGGCCCCCAGTGGTGGCTGGCGGGCGTGCTCGCCGTAGTCGTCGGCGCCGGCCTGGGCTGGCGCGAGCTCCAAAAGCGCGGCCTCGACAAGAAGTATCTGGACCCGACGAAATGGCTCAAGAGAATCAGGCTGCCCAGGTCGAGGAATTGAGGAAACGAGGGCAGGAAGGCAGCAAGGCAGCAAGGCAGCAAGGGAAGGCAGCAAGGCAGCAAGGGAGCAAGGCAGCAAGGGAAGGCAGGAAGGCAGCAAGGCAGCAAGGAAGCAAGGCAGCAAGGGAAGGCAGGAAGGCAGCAAGGAAGCAAGGCAGCAAGGGAAGGCAGGAAGGCAGCAAGGGAAGGCAGCAAGGCAGCAAGGGAAGGCAGCAAGGCAGCAAGGGATGGCAGGATGGCAGGAAGGGGACGGCCGTCGTCCCTTGCTGCCTTGCTTCCTTGCTGCCTTCCTGCCTTTTCCCCCTAGCAATATAATGGAACGCCATCCATCCAGTCGCTGTGGGCGCTCTTGAAAAAGACCCTGCCGCGCCTGACGACCAGCTCGTCGAGGCGGACGACCCGCGAGCCGAAGCCGCGGTCTATCCAGGCGTGGGCCCGGCCGGGAATCCGCCGGGACCTGGATATGGCCAGTATCACGCCTATCCGCCGCCCGTCCGAGGTGAAGACCTCCTTCCCGACGAGCTCCCCGTGCATGTCCCGCATCATCTGATCGAATACCTGCGGCGGCGGTTAAATACTAATCCTCTCATTCTCCGACACTGAGGGTGGAAGGCCTCCGGGCCCGGCGGCGCAAAAGGACCGCCGCGGCCACCACGGCCTCGATGGCCACCGCCATGCCGGCCACCGCGGTCGGCCACAAATCCTCCGGCGCCGGCGCCGCGGGCCCCGGGAGCTCGTGCGTCATCACGGCCCTGTTCCCCGTCTCGTCCGCCTCGCAGACCCGGTCCTCCGGGTCGACGATGAAGAGCAGCGTGTTCTTGCCGGGCCGGGGAATCCACACGAACTTCTCCCGGCCATCCTCGCCCGGCCCGAGCTCCCCGAGCTCCCTCACGATGAGCGCCTCACCGTTGCGGAGGAAGTGGAGCACGACCCCCCGGGCCGTCCCGGTGCCGCAGTTCTGCACGGTCAGGTTGACCCAGACCAGCTCGCCCGCCCGGGGGTCCTCCTTCGAGGGGACCACGGACGAAATCCGCAAATCGGCCTTGCTCACGGCCAGGGAGAGCGGCACACGCGCGCGCATCCCGCCCAGCGACTCCGCCGACACGTTGAATTGGACTCCGGATAGCTCGGTCCTGTCTGGCAGGGCCACCACGGCCTCCATCCGGCCCCTTCCGCCGGCAGGAAGTTCCAGTAGGTCTCCGATGGGCCCGTCCGCTTTGCGGAAGAACGGCCCGGGCCAGCCCTCCGGCAGCCCCTCCGCGGCAAGCCGTATGGTGTCGGGCCCGTTGCCCGTGTTGGCCACCTCGAGGGGGAAGGACGCCCACCGGCCGGGCTCCCCGGCCTGCGCCGGCGCGCCCGACTCCAGGCCCAGCCCGAAGAGCTGGATGACCGTCGCCTCGAACGAGAACCCGCGGCCGTCTCCCGCGCCGTCCGACACCCGGCCCCGTATCCGGTAGGTCCCGGCCAGGGAGCCCGATGGCGCGCAGACCAGCACGTCGAACCATCCCCCGCCGCCGCCAGCGATGTCGACCGCTCCGCCCGCCTCGACCAGCCCGTCCTCCAGAAGCAGGGCCAGGCGCCATCCCGGGGGGCCCTCCAGCGCGGGAGTGTAGCTGTCCGGCGCGTTGCCCAGGTTCATGACGTGGACCCGGCGCAGCGTCGCCCCGCCGGGTGCCAGCGGGCCCTCGGACGGCCCCACGGAAAGGTCGAACCCGCTGACCCGCCGCACGAAGGTCGTCGCCTGGCACCGGACGAGATACCGTTTCTCCATATCGGAGCAGGTGATGTTGACCGTCAGGCTGGAGCCGGCGGGGGCGTCCCGCGGCGGGACCACGTGGATACCGGTGGTCACCCGGTCCCCGCAGCCGACCGATATCGAGCCCGCGTCCGTCCAGACGTCCCAGCCGGATGACCCGTAACCCAGCTCCACGACCAGGTTCATCTCGCCGTTCAGGTTCCCGGAGACCCCGAGCGTGAGGTTGTAGTCCGCCATCCCGCCCGGCACCGCCCAACCCTCGGTCCGGTCCAGCGCGCCGGTCATGTGCAGTTCCCCCGTCACGACCGTGTGCGTGCTGACCTCTTCCGACCTGGACGGCCAATCGATGCATTCCGCCCGGACCTTCACCACCCCGACATCGTCGGCCAGGGCGTAGGACGGGGGCGTCACGTTGAGCGAGAGCAACCAGGTCTCGGCCGGCCTGAGCTTCACGAGGTCACTGTCGACCTCGAAAAGCCAGCCCCACGGCCCGCTGGCGCTGATTCGGATGCTCTCGTCGACGGAGCCGATGTTGCCGACCGCGATGGAGTACTGCGTCGGCACCCCGGCCGGGGTGGCGTGCACGCGCTCGGCGCACTTCAGTGCGATGCGGTGGTCGACCACCAGGTAGGATCGGAACCTGACATTGTCGGATTCCATCGGGTTCATCTGGGAGGTGGCGCTGATTTCGACCTCGATGTACTCGTTGGAGGCGCCCCGGGCCGGTCCCCGGACGTTCAGGGGTATCTTGCGCATCTCCCGGGCGTCCATATTGAGTTCTTTGTACTTCTCGTCTATCCAGACCTTCCAGCCCTCGCCCGTGTAGTTCTTGCCGATGCCTCCGTTCTTGCCGTGGAAGTCCGCGCTGATGTCAAGGTATGCCGTGTCGTTCCGGCCGCCAGTATTCCGCACAATGATGTTGGCGGACTTGGTCTCGTCGGGGCGGGCGTACATGACCTTGTACATCTCCTCGGGCGTCATGCCGAGCTCCACGCCCGAGGCTTCCCCCCGGGCGTAGCAGATCTCGGAGTTCCCCCCGATGTCCTCCCGCCAGGCGACGTGGAGCCAGTTGCCGGGGCCGACGTCCGCCGCCGGCTGCGTTGCGACCGTCCTATTGCCGGGAGTCAGGCAAACGGCGTTGTAGGGCAAGAGAGGGTCGTCCTCCCGGTCCGAGAAGACGGGAACGTACCAGATACGCGGGTCCACGTCGCGGACATCCGACCATACCACGTATGTCCTGCCCCGGCCGTCCGAGGCTATCGCCGGGTATCCGAGCGCGGTCGGCTCCACCGTGATGGGAATCCCTGCCCCGTTCATCCCGGCGGCGAGCTTGTTCCCGTTACTGTCGAGCTTCATATACACTAGCTTCCCGACGCCGCTGCTGTTCGTGTTCCAGGCGATGTGAATCCCGCCCTTCGGGTCGGCGCAGATTGCCGCCGGGCCCACGTACTCGTACGTCCCGGAGGCCTTGTAGAGCCAGCTCGGCGGAGCCTGAGGCAACGGATTGCCGAATTTGTCCAGCTTGGCGTGGTACGTATCCAGCGAGGCATTGACATAGACGGCATGCACATTCCCCCAGGAATCGGAACAGATCGTGGTCCCGGAGACCAGCTGGCCCTGGAGGCTCATCCGGATCCCGTCCCTGTCGACCGTCCCGTCGGCCAGCAGGCGGGCGTAGGTGAGCGCCTCCGCCCCGTAGCCGTGCCGGCAGTCCTCGTAGGTGAGGTGCACGATGTCGCCGGGAGCGACCGCTATCGAAGGCGCGTGGACGGCGACCCCGCCGGACGGGATGCCCTTGCCCGGAACGAGCGCGTTGCCGTTCAGATCCAGCTTCGTGTAGTACGCGCCGTAGTCCCCGTCCCGGTAGCAGAAGTGGAAGTTACCCTTGGAGTCCGCCCCGATGAAGGGCGACACGAAGCCGCTGCACTGGAGCGGGAATGTCCCGTTGGCCACCCGGCCGATCACCACGGGCGGCTTTTCGCTGTTGAAGACCTTCGCCCAGTACATCGCCGTCCCGCGGTTCCAGGCCACCCCGGCCGTCCCGTCCGGGGCGACCGCGAGCTGGGGGTGCGTGTCGGGCGCCGGGTCCCAGGTCAGCCGCGTGGCATCGGTCCACCGGAGCCCGTCGGGCGAGAACCACTCGCGCGAGGAGCCCGCACCTTCCCCCGGGCCGGAACCGGCGGGCGCCGCCGGAAGGGCGAGGCTGCCTGACAGGGACAGCACTGTCACCAGCAGGGCAACGCCGCGGCCCATCCGGACACCGCGCGATAAATTCCCGGACCGGTATAAGTCCTTGTTGGAGCGGGCGCTGGTTTTAAATACGCCTCCGGCGCCCGCCGGCCGCCCTCCCGCGCCTCCTCGCGACCAGCACGGCGACCGCCGTGGATGTCCCCGTTGCCGTCGAACGCCAGCCGGGGCAGGGGGGAGTCCGGCCCGCAGCCCGCCACGGGCGTATCGACCTGTCTGGAGAACAGCGAGCACCCGCCGTTGTAATCGAACATCGTGTGCCGGAGGCCGGTCGCAGCGGCGTCCCGTTGGGGGCGAGCTTCTGGTACATCGGGCCGAAGATGCCCTGGGTCGCCCAGATAGCGTGCACATCGCCCCAGTCGTCGATTCCCATGTTCCCGGTCCTCTGGCCGGAGTGCTGGCGGGTCTGGGGCGCCCTGATCATCAGCTGCTCGGGCCCCGTCGCGCACCCGTATGCATATCCGGCGGCGGGGTATTCAATATTCCTGTTGGGAATTTCTATCCGCGCCCTGCGCCTTCGCCCCCCCGGACGACCTTCGGTCGTCCTCGCCTAGACGAGCTTCGCTCGTCTGCGGTTGCGCCTTGCGCCCTGCGCCCTGCGCCTTGTTTTTTTTACACCTTGGAGAACTGACACGCCCTCGCCGCCCGCCCTCAACGTTTAAACCCCCCAAGCCCCATCCTCCCCATCCCATGCCGGAAAGCCGCGGCCGCATCAGGATATGGGACCTGGGCTCGGGCCTGCCCCTTGCCGGAATCCGGGATTTCCTGCAAGAGACGTTCGGGCCGGCCATCCCGTGCTCGCCCCCCCGGCGGCTGCTCCCGGACGCCCGGGTGCCCGCCCTCGCCCGGGCGCTCCTGGCGTGGCGCGTCAGCGACCCGGGGCGGCTCTCATCCCCCGGCGGGGGCTTCACGCGCTCGCAGCTCGAGACGATGGCCCGGGTCCTCCGGGGCGAGTCCGACCCGGCCGAGCGGCTCTCCTGCCCGGTCTCCGGGCCGGGGCTCGCCTCCGCCCTCGGCGCCTTCGTGCCGTCCAATTTCGACGGCGGCACCCGGCACCTGGTCTTCACCTCGGTGCTGCCCGTCACCTGGGACGCCCCGGACTGCCGCTACCACGCCCGCTCGGTGATCTGCGCGTTCCCGTCGGTGGTTTCCACATCAGGCGCGGTGGAGGGCCCGGCGCGCCCCCGGGCGCTCTACGTCGCACGGATGATGGGGCTCACCGAGGACGAGGCGCGCAAAAAGTACATCGGGCGCTACCTCGAGCACGGGGACGGGCGCCTCGCCGAGGTCGCCAAGGGCCTGGCGGCCCAGGCGGTCTTCTACGGCCTGACCGGCCAGCCCTTCTGCGAAAAGGAGTCCTGCCGGCTCTTCAACGCCCGCTGGCAGGAGCAGCTCGTGGACGCCCAGGTCGGCTCCGGCCGGTTCTGCGAGCAGCACCTCCGCTTCCTGAAAGGACTGCGGCGACCATGACCGACTTCGATGTGATAGTCGTCGGCGCCGGCCCGGCCGGCTCCGTGGCGGCGCGCTTTGCGGCCGAGCGCGGCGCGCGCGTGCTCCTCCTGGACCGGAAGGACGAGCCGGGCGTGCCGGTCCAGTGCGGGGAGCTCCTGCCGTCCGTGGGGACGCTGCGCGAGATGTTCCCCCGGGCCCCCGGCCTCGACGGGCTCGTGGAGGTCCCCCGCCGCTGCATCAGCCTGGACCTTGCGGGCCTCTCCCTCTTCTCGCCCGCCCGCCGGGAGTACGACCTGCCCTTCGAGGGGCACTCGCTTTGGCGCGCCCGCTTCGACCGCCACCTCGCCTGCCTGGCCCAGCAGGCCGGGGCCGACGTGAGGACCGGCGTGACCGTCCGGGGGCTGGCGATGGAGGGCGGAAACGCCCGGGCAGTCGAGACCGACGACGAGACCGTCTCCGCCTCGGCGGTCATCGGCGCCGACGGCCCGCTCTCGCGGGTGAGGCGGTCCGCCGGCCTGGAGGCGCCGACGCTCCACCCCTGCGTCCAGTACACCATCCCGGGGGACTACGGCAACACCGTCGAGCTCCATTTCCCCGAGATGCTCCCGGGGGGCCACGTGTGGCTCGTCCCGCGCTCCAACGGGGCCAACATCGGGCTGGAGACCGGCGGACGGCGGTCCCTGAAGCCCATGCTGGACCAGTTCGTGTGGCGGCTGGGAATAGAGGACCGGCCCAAGATAGAGACCGGGGGGCTCCTGCCCGTCTCCGGGCCGGCGCGCGCGACCGTCCGGGGCAACATCCTGCTATGCGGCGACGCCGCCGGACAGGTGATGGCGTTCAACGGCTGGGGGGTCGCCACCTCGATGGTGTGCGGCCGGGCCGCCGGCGAGACGGCCGCCGCCGCCGTGGCCGGGAAGGCCTCCTTCCAGGATTACGAGAAGCGCTGGCGCGCCGAGGTCGGGGACCAGCTCGCTGGCTCCGCCTGGGTCCGGCGGCGGATGGACCGGCTGGCGATGACCGGGCTCACCATGGAGCTTGCATTCGCCTTCCTGCGGCGCTGGGGAATACGGCGGATTCTGGGCGGGAAGAGGCTGGTCTAGCCGGGTGCCGGGTGACGACCGGGTGCGGGGTGCGGGGTGCGGGGACGAATCCGGGTGCGGGGTGCCGGGCCATTGGAGGGAAAGTTACTTCTGCCCCCTGTCCTCTGTCCTCTCCGCTCTCGTGGTGCGACGATGATCGAGATAGACGGGGCCCGCGGCGAGGGCGGCGGGCAGGTGGTGCGCACGGCGGTGGCGGTGTCGGCCGCCATCGGAAAGGCGGTCCACATCACCAACATACGCGCGCGGCGCGAGAGGCCAGGCCTAGCGGCCCAGCACGTCGCGGCCGTGAGGTGCGTCGCGGCACTGTGCGACGCCGCGGTGGCCGATCTCGAAATCGGCTCCCCCATGCTCACCTTCAGGCCCGGCCCCCTCCGCCCCGCCCGCGCTAGAATCGACGTGGGCACCGCCGGCTCGATACCGCTCGTGCTCCAGGCCGGAATACTGGCGGCCTCCTTCTCGCCCGGCGAGACCACGCTGGAGATAACCGGCGGGACGGACGTCCGCAAGGCCCCGGCGACGGACTACCTTGCCAACGTGACCGTGCCCCTTCTGGCCAAGCTGGGCATCCGGGTCTCCCTCGACATCAGAAAGCGCGGCTACCACCCGCGCGGCGGCGGCGAGGTCGCGGCGGTCGTCGGCCCCCCGGCGAAACCCCTGGCGTTCCGCGTCGAGGGCCCGGGCCGCCTCTCCTCGTTCGGGGGGCACGCCCACGTCGTCGAGCTCGAGGCGGACATCGCGAAGCGCATGGCCGATTCGGCCGCGCGGGAGCTGCGGTCCTTCCCCGCCCCCGTCAGAATAGAGGAGTCGTCCCAGCCAGGCCTCGGCCCCGGAACGGGCATCACCGTCTGGGCCCGGACCGACCACTCCGTGCTGGGCGCCAGCGCCCTGGGCGAGAGGGGCCTGCGCGCCGAGAACGTGGGCGCCATCGCCGGCCGGGAGCTTGCCGCCGAGCTCCGGGCCGGGGCCTCGCTCGACCTCCACGCCGCCGACCAGCTGGTGGCCTACCTGGTCCTGGGCGGCGGGGGCGCGTTCACCGTGCGGAGCCTCTCCACCCACCTCGAGACCGCGATGTGGCTCCTGACCGAGATGACGGGCGTCCGCTTCACCATTGAAAAGAGGTACGGGCTAATGAGGGTGGAGTGCTCCCCCGGCCGGTAGCCCCCGGAGCCCCTCCGGCGGTCAGCGCCTCCGGCCCGGGCGGGAGGGCCGCAGGCCGAAATACAGCACCACCGCCGCCGCAATCGCCCCCGCCACTATGAGCGGCACCCGCGGCTCATCCGATGAGAGCCCTCTTGAGGCGGCCTCCCCCGGGACGGTCACGGCGGTCTCGCAGGAGGCGGTGGCGTTGTACCGGTTGCGCACGACCAATGTCAGGTTCCCGGAGCCGGCGGCGTGGGGGATTATCCTCAGGGTGTGGCCGTCGCTTGCCACCATCGCGGTGAAAACCTCCGGGTCCAGGCTGGCCGCCTCCCAGCGGAGGTCCACCGGGGGGAAGTTCCGGTCTCGCGCGTACGGGGCGAGGTCCACCGTCAGCACCTTTCCCAGGGGCGCCCGAATCGACGGGAGGCGCTTGACCAACTCGGGCGGGAAGCGCACGAGCACCGTGAGCACCGTCGAGGAGGCCAGCTCGCCGTCGGAGACCCTGATGGTGACCGTGAACCGGTCCTCAGCGATGTCGGCGCCCACCCGGACCGTCAGCATCAGCCCTTCCACAGTGGCCAGGGGAGACCCCGCGGTCACCCGGAGCCGCTCCGGCGGGGTGTCCGGGTCGGTGATGTGGCGGCCCAGGTCCACCGTCTCCGACGAGCCGGCCAGGAGCGGGAGCTCCGGCAGCGGCGAGATCGCCGGCGGGTCGTTGACCGCGGTGACGGTGACCGCGACGCTGCGCGACTCGTGGCGGCCCTCGATGTCTACCGCCCGGAGGGCGAGCCCGCCGGAGCCCGAGGCGTCCCTCGCCGGCGAGACCAGAAGGAAGTGGCCCTCCTCGATGGAGGCGTCGAAGAAGGGCGGCTCCCCCGCGACGACCTGGTCCACGGACCAGGCGATGCGGCCGGGCGGCGTGGTGTCGTCGAGGACGTAGGGCGTGAGGTTGAGGCGGACGGGCTCGTCCTCCCGGGTCACCACGGGAGGTATCTCCCGGATCACGGGGGGCTGGTTGGTCGGCTGGACGAACGCGGTGAAGCCCGCCTCGACCGTGGCGTTCCCGTCGCTGACCGCGAGCCCCACGGCCACCTCGGCCGGCGAGGGCGACAGGTTGAGCAGGAGCACCAGCCCCTCGGCAGTGATCGAAGGCATATCCGCCGAAAGGGACAGGCCCGAGGGGGGCGTGTCGACGTCGGCGATGAACGGCGACAGGTCGTAGCGGTGCACCAGGCGGGCCGAGACCGTCACGTTCGGAATCGGAGAAACCACGGGCGGGTCGTTAACGGGCAGGACGCGCACGGTGAAATTGTTGGAGTTGGCCCAAAGTCCCTGCGGGTCGGTCGCCCGGACGCAGACCTTCTCCGTCCCGTACCAGTCCTTCGTCGGTGTCGAGAAGCTCAGGAAGTGCCCGTCCACCTGGGCCAGGACGTGCGACGGGTCGCTCTCGTAGATGATGCTGTAGTTGAGCCTGTCTTGGAAAAGGTCGTCGCGGAAGCAGCGGTCCAGGTCCACCAGGTGGTAGCCCTTGTTGCCCTCGTTGTCCTCGAGGATGGGGGGCGGGATGATGAGGGATACAAGAACCGGCGGGGTGTTCAAGAAGAACCGGCGCGCCGGCCCGAAGCCCGGGCTGTTCCCGGTCTCGTACACGGCCCGCATCCGCCAATAGAAGACCCCCCCCTGGCTCAGCTCATTCGTCGCAGTGAACGAGCTTTCGAGTTCGACCCCGGTGTCGACCTCGGGCGTGCCGAAATCCGCATCGCCGTCCACCTGGAGGCAGCAGGCCGCCACGGCCCCGTCAAAGGAGCTGTTCATTATATGGTCCCACTCCAGCGTGGAATCTATGTACATCACCAGCGCATCCTCTGCCGGCAGCATCAGCAGGGGGACCCCCATCGGGATGAACCTATCCGAACCTCCGTGGACGGTGGCGCGGCCCGTCCCGGCCCCACCGCCCGTCCCGCCTCCCCTGGCGTCCGCCCCGCTGCCCGGGTTCCCTCCGGGGACAAGCAGCGTGTTCTTCTTCGACATCGACGGGGCCGCGTGGTGGACCAGGAACCCGGCGTCCCCGCCGTCGCCGACGTTCCCGGAGACCGCTCCCGGGGGGACGGCCTGGTTGGGGCACATGCCCCCGCCGCCGGCATAGCCTCCGCCGCCCCCGCCCGCGTCACCGGCCGCCCCGCCGGGGCCGCCGTCGCCGCCCGTCCCGCCGTAAACGAAGAAAGTGTTCAGGCGCGCCCGCAGCCCCCCCGGGGCGCCGGGCGAGCTCAGCACCAGCGAGGAATCCCCGCCGGTCCCGGCCATTTCCGAAACGTGGCCGGCCCCGGCCCGGCTCTCCCCGCCGCCGCCCCCGCCGCCGTAGCCGCCGCCGCCACCCCCGGCCCGGTCCCCGCCCGCGCCGCCTATGCCCCCCCGGCCGCCGGGACCGCCGAGCACCT
>Ga0194125_10004353_pt1 | contig 22150 bp, 24 predicted proteins | sample TA2KigC250mmetaG_FD_148626 | JGI IMG/M metagenome (GOLD analysis project Ga0194125, IMG submission 148626) | Freshwater microbial communities from Lake Tanganyika, Tanzania - TA2015034 Kigoma Deep Cast 250m | ecosystem: Environmental > Aquatic > Freshwater > Lake | place: Tanzania: Lake...
CGTAGCCCAGGGCGACCGCAGGGAGCCCTGGGATCGGGCGTCCCCCCCCATCCAAGCCCCCGAAGGGGGCGTTTCACGCCCATTGAACCGCCCCGCTTCGGGGGCTCTACGCTGGGGGGGGCCTTCTCCCAGGGCTCCCTTCGGTCGCCCTGGGCTACGGCTCAAACGCCCCCATTCGGGGGCTAAACCCCAGCCCCCAGAAAAGGAGCTTGACCCATCCCAAGGGCTTTGGACCCTTGGGATGGGCACGCGCGTGTGCGCGAGGGCAAGCATAGCAACAGACTAGCCGCGCTTGATCTCGATCCGCTTGCGGCTCGCCTGCGCCTCGGGCGGCTTGGGAAGCGTCACGGTCAACACGCCGTTCTTGAACTCCGCCTTCGCCTTGTCGCCCTCGACCGGGCCGGGGAGCGGGATGAAGCGTTCGAAGGAGCCGTAGGACCGCTCCGTGCGGTGATAGCCCTTGCGCTTCTCCTCGCGCTCGGACTTCTTTTCGCCGCGGATGCTCAGGCCGTCCTCCGTCAGCTCCACCTGCACGTCCTTCTCATCGAGGCCCGGCAGGTCGGCAAGGACGCGGACCTCCTTGTCGGTCTCCTGCACGTCCACGCTCGGCACGAAGGCGCCGGGACGGAAGCCCTCCCACAGGGACGGCCAGAAGCCGCGGCCGCCGAAGAAGTCGTCGAACAGCCGGTCCATCTCCCTGTGCAGCGGCGCAAGCAAGCCCTCCTCGCGCGCCGGCAGCGCGCTCTCGCGCCGCCTCCACGGAACCAGATCACGAATGGCCATAGCACACCTCCTTTCCTCGATAGGCCAGTGTTCCTCGCTTTCTCTGGCCTTCCTCCGAGCAAATCGTGTGCCGGAGGGGCGGCGTCCCAAGTCGCTGCGCGGCAGAGGTTTGGGATGAGGCCCTCCCGCACGTCGCCTCGTCTGTCCCCAATTTGGCCTGCCAAAATGGCAGGCTGCCCGGGACCCCACGGGCGCTCGGCGGCGAGGCACCAAACGTGCCTTTCATTTTCCGCCCGAAGCGCTATACTATGCAGCGTAAGCGTTCCACGAGGCCGACCCAGGGGAAACCGATGTCCAACACCGAGGCCGAAGCCGCGATTCGCCGCCTCATGCTCGCGCGCAACGCGACCGCTGTCCGCGAGGTCGCCCGCCGCCACGCTCTCAGCAGGGCCGAACTCGAGGCCATCCTGCACCGCATCCTCGACGAGCAGAAACGCGTCGGCACCGAAGACCGCCTCGGCCAGCGCTACGACATCCGCACCGGCCGCTACCTCACCCTCGAAGAATGGGTCACCCAACTCCTCAAGCGCTGACCCGTTCCGGCTGCCGCTACGCCCAAGCCAACACGCGTTTGGTGACGAGGCAACCATCCCCCTTTCCCTTGGGGAGAGGGCCGGAGTGAGGGTGCTTGCGCCGCCGCGGCCGCCGGGGAGGGCACCCTCACCCGCCCGCCTCTGGCGGGCGACCTCTCCCCGAGGGAGAGGCAGGCGCTTCCTGACCCAAGGCTTGTCCAGCGCAACAGGGCCGGCTACAGCAGGACGCGGCGAAGGAGGTTGAAGGCCACGAACGCCGCCATCCCCAGCGAGGCGAGGGCCGCCGCACAGGTGACGAGCACGGCGGGATGCAGCAGCAGCCTCGGCGCGAGGCGATACAGGCCCACAAGCCCCCTCACGCCCGACACCCACAGCACCCCCGCGCCAAAAAAAGCCGGGAGCATGAGAAGCAGCAGGGCAGGGCGGGTCTCAAGCGGGTCGAGTTGGAGATAGGCGAAGGGCACGATCAGGCTCGCGAACGTCCCGATCACGGCCTGGCGGAGAAGCCGCTGCTCCGGCCCCGGCTCCTCGACGGGCAGCCCCATCGCCCGCCGAACTTCCCGATAGACCTTCCGGCCGATCACATAGGCGGCCCAAACCGCCAGCAGCACCAGGGCAGTGCGGATGAAGGCCCTCATTCTCCCGCATCCTCGCGCCCGCCGGCCTCGGCTGCCTCGGCGCGCCGTCGCCGCAGCCAGCCCGCAATGCCCAGGACCACCCCCACGAGCATCACGACCGGGCCAGCCATCAGCGCCGCGCCGGCCACCACCATCTCGCCGTGCGGCCGCACGATGTTGTCATAGACCCGCAGCTCCGCCGACTCCGCTGTCGCGCCGAACCTCTTATCAGGGTCCAACCAGGCTCGAATGCGCAGCTTGCCCGACGCCGGGGCCTCGAACTTCGGCAGCACGTGCAGCACACGCATCAGCCCGCCCGTGGCGTCCACCCGCTCCTCCCGCACGAACCGCGTCCCCTCGTCCCACAACAGGCCCACGGGCTCGGCCTTGAACAACACCCTGTCCGCCTCCTCAATGGCTTGGAGCATGAGGGCGAAGTTGTAGCGGAACCAGTACTCGGGCTCGCCGCGGACGACATCCTTGACGATGGTCTTCGACGAGACGACGAGTTCGACGCCCAGTTGGCAGCCGCGGCCCGGCTCCACCGCGATGGCGTCGGTCGTCAACGCCTTGGCCACCTCAATTGGCAGACGCGCGACGCAGCGCGCCTGGAGCGCTCGCTCGATGTCGCGCCCGAACACCAGCATCGTGATCGCCATCAGCACGATGCCCAGAATCGCCAGCCTGCGGCCAAGTTGGGCCATTGTCCTTCCAATCGCTCATGCCGCCAACGACAACGGCGTAGCCGCAAGCGTCCCGGTGGGTGCCACCCTCAAGCGTCCTCGCTTGAGGGTGCCTTCGGGGGAGCCGCGGGCCGCACCCTCAACGGAAGCCGTTGAGGGTGGCACCCGATGGGTGCTTGGTGGCTCTCCGGGCCAGATCACCTACTTCCCCGGGTTGCGCCCGTTGCGAGAAGCCAAGACTGGCTGAAGCCAGGACTCCAAACAAGGAGGGAACGCGTTCGGAGTCCTGGCTTCAGCCAGTCCTTGCCCGGGGAACAGCCCACGTGTTCGGAGAGGGAGACTCTCCGCAACGGAAGCCCTTTATCGCCGATCCCGCCGCGAGAGTCAAATCAGGGGACACGCGGAATGCGCAGAAGGGTGAAGGGATAGATGACGGTGACGTAGAGCGTGCCGTCGCGTGCGACGAGGAGGGCCATGTGGCAGTGAAGCGGCGTGAGCGTGCCGTCGGGCAGCCGGTGGAAGCCGTGGGTCCAGGGCTTTGGCTTGCCGTCGGGGCCGGGGCGAAAGTCGAAGAAATCGGGGTTCTTCACAGCCAGAACCCCAAGGTCCTCCATTCCGCCTGGCTTCATTGTGGGCGGGGCGTCTCTGCCCCGCGTCTCTTGGTCAGGGGTGTAGCGGACGATGTGGTGGAGGTAGCCGGTGCCGAAGCCTGTATCGTTGTCCACGCGGATGGCAGCGTAGACCCGCCCGTCGGGCGCCACGCGGAGCGAACCGCGGGAGTCGAAGCCCTTGCCCTCGATCATCCGCCCGAGGTTGGTCGCGGACACGGTCGGCCCCTCGCTCGCGAGGTCAATGGCGAAGAGCAAAGGCTCCTGCATGCGGATGAGGTAGGCGGTTCGCCCATTGGCAGCGAGGTCCCAGCAGACAGGGCCGAGCTTGAGGTCCTCCCCCGCGAGCTTCTTCCCCTCGGCCATGATGTCGCGGATGGTAACCTTGTTGGTCGCCGGGTCGTATTGGGCGAGGCGGAAGTCCTTCGTGATAGCATTCGCCCACCCCTTGGCATCGAGCAGCGTCGTAGCGTAGGGGGCGAGGAGCGGCCCCAGCTCGCGGTAGCTCTTGCCCTTCAGGTCGCCGAGCATCCAGTGCTGGTCCTCGCAGGTGACGACGTAGAGAAGGCCCCGACCCTCGTCGGCGGCGACGTCAATCACCCCCTGCCCGCGGAGCGGCATGCCCAGACACTCGGCTTTGTCGGCGGCGGGGTCGTAGACCATCACGTAGCCGCCGGGGTAATCGGCTTTGTCGTCCGGCCCGCGGCGATAGCCCTGCTTGCTGCCCACGTAGATGCGGCCCGAGGGCGCGACGAAGTTCCGCGTGTGTATCTTCGCCTGCGCCGCGTAGCCCGTCGCCGTGAGGCCGCAGAGCTTGTGCGTGTCAATCACCACCCGCTGCTTCTCGGTCGCGGGGTCGAACTCCACGAGGAACGCGTTCTGCCCATACTTCGCGGTGCCGACATAGATGCAGCCGCTCTTCCCCTCGCACAGCGAGAAGTAGCCCGATTCGTCGCTATGCGTCTCGGGCAGGATGCGGTATGCCGTCCCCCACAGCAGCTTCGGCGCCGTGCCGCCGGCCGCCAGGCCTGAGCACAGGAGGGCGAGGACCCGCAGCATGTTGCGCATCAGTCACTTCCTGTGCCGAACGGCACTAACCCAAGGGTCAGCGCCAGCCCAGCCCGCGTCAGCGGGCGGCAGGTGATAGCCACGGGCGTAAGCCCGTGGGAGGCCGCGTGCCCCCCTGCCCAGCCCCCGCAGGGGGCGGCAGAAGTCCCGATTCGTACGCGGCCTGAGGTTTCTGCCGCCCCCTGTGGGGGCTGGGGTGGGGGCGCTCACCCCCTCCACGGGCTTACGCCCGTGGCTACCTCCTGTCGCCCTGCGGGCTGGCCCGCGCCCTCATGTTCGTGCCATCGCCTCCTGTCCTTCATTCCTTCAGGGCTTCGAGGCCTCGGTTCGTCAGCCGAAAGGCTCGCGGCGGCAGTTGGCAGGCGGGGGTCTTGCCCATCGAGACCTTGAAGCGGAGGTTCGTGGCGTCTATCGTGGCGGCGTGGAGGCTGATGGAGACGATGGGCACGCCCTCGGCGCCGCCGAGGTTCCAGGAGAAGTCGAGCTTGCCCTTGCCGCCGAGGGCGAGGTCGCGGGCGGCCTTGATGCGGCCCCAATAGGGGTCGGCATCGGCGGCGCCCTCAGGAGTCCGCGTCTCCGACGCGGAGGTTTTCCGCCCCGGAGGGGCGGACTCCTGATAGAGCTTGAAGTAGCTGTTCGCGCCGCCGACGAAGCCGCCCTCGGGCCGGCGGACGACGAGCTTGTCGTGGTCGAACTCCAGGATCGCGCCGTCGGGCGGGTTGCCCGAGGCGACGAGCATGATCGTGGCGCAGGCCCGCGGGCCTTTGGTGACCAGCTCGATGCCCTCGGCCACGGTCGCCGCCCGCTCGGCAACGTAGCGGAGCATCGTGCAGGTCGAGATGCCTTTGAGCGACTGGCTCTTCGCGCCGAACGCCGTGTTGTTCGAGCACACGATGCCTTTCTCGTTCAGGAGCGTCCAGCCGTTGATCACGCCGGCCCAGGTGATGGTGACGAAGGGGATGCGCCCCCTGGGGCGGTGGTAGGCGAGGAGCGAGGCGTATTCGCCCACCCCCTCGTCGAAGTACTCGAAGCTGCGGCCGACCAGGCACACCCGCTCGCGCGTGAGCGGCGGCAGGATGGCGAACGAGCAGCACATCGAGGCGCTGCCCGGCCCCGTGATGCAGCGCCGCACGTCGCCGAAATACTGGAGCACCAGGAGGTCGTCGTAGGGCACGCTCGCCGCCGCGGCGATGGCCTTCAACTCGGCAATGAACTCGGGCGGCTGGAAGCGCTCCATCACCCGGCTGGCCTTGATGATGTTCGCGCGGGCGTCGGGCTCCTTGCACGCGCCATCGGTGATCACGGCCTTGACGACGCGCTGAATCGTCGGCCCGAGGAGCTTGCCATACGCCGTGCCCATCTCCTCGGGCGTGCCCTCGACCGAGACGACGGTGTAGCCGTTGAGCGTCTCCAGCCGGCCGTGGGGGACGACGACCGGCTCGGCCGCCGTGCCGAGGGCGCAGACGGCCACGACGCTGGCAGCGACGCAGACAGGCAATCGTCTTATCATCTCTTGCTCCTCCGCTTCGAGGCCAACTTGAGCTTCACGACAGCGTAGATGGCGATGACGGCGACGCACGGCAGCACCCCGCGCAGGAGGAACTCGCGCGACCACCAGAAGCCCTGGGGCAGCAGGGGATTCTTGGCCGGCGGCTCCTGGTTGGCGGCAGGATCGGCCTCCAGACCCTTTTCGGTGAGGCGGAAGGCGTGGGAGGGCAGCTCGCAGGCGGGGATGGTGCCCATTGCGACCCTGAGGCGGCGATTGGTCGCGTCAAGGGTCGCGGAATGGAGGTTCATGCCGTTGATCGGCACGCCGTCGGAGCCCGCGATGTTGGCGCTGAAGTCCAGTTCCCCTTTGCCCGCGAGCGCGAGGTCGCGGGCGACGCCGATCCGCCCGCGATACTCGGAGGCCGGCGGGTTGCCCTCCTGGTAGAGCGCCATGAAGTTGTTCGTGGCGCCCACGAAGCCGTCGGCCGGACGGCGGACGACGAGCCTCGCATGGTCGAACTCGATGAGCGCCGCATCGGGCGGGTTGCCCTGGACGACGAGCATGTTCGTGCCGCACGACCGCGAAGCCTTCGTCACCAGCTCAATCCCCTGCTCGACGCTCCCCGCGCGCTCGGCCACGTGGCGGAGCAGGAAGCAGGTCGAGACCGCCTCCAGGGTCTCGCTGCGCGAGCCGGCCACGATGTTGAACGAGACGGCGATGCCCTTCTCGTTCAGAAGCGTCCAGCCGTTGATCACGCCGGCCCAGGTGACGGTGACGAAGGGGATTCGGCCCTTCGGGCGGTAGTAGGCGAGGATGGAAGCATAGGCGCCCGCGCCGTGGTCGTAGTAGTCGAAGTTGCGGCCGACGAGGCAGACCCGCTCCTTCGTCAGCGGCGGCAGAATGGCGAACGACGTGCAGAACATGGCGTTCCCCGCGCCGCGGGTGCAGCGCCGCACGTCCCCGTAGTATTGGAGCAGCGCAAGCTGCTCGTAGGGGACCTCGGCTGCCTCGGCGACGGCCTTCAGCTCGTCGAGGTACTCCTGCGGCTGGAACTTCTCCATCGTCCTGCTGCCGGCGAGGAGGTTCTTGAGGGCCTCGGGCTCGGCGCCGATGCCTTTCAGGAGCAGGTCGTTCAGCACTCGCCGAATCGTCGGCCCGAGGAGCTTGCCATACGCCGTGCCCATCTCCTCGGGTGTGCCCTCGACCGAGACGACGGTGTAGCCGTTGAGCGTCTCCAGCCGGCCGTGGGGGACGATGGTCGGCTCGGCGGCCAGTGAACAGGCCGCCACGAGAAGCAGCATCGCAGACAGGCCGCGCACTCGCCTCATCGCGTCGCCCCTTGGAGCTCACCGCGATTGTAGTCGGCGAGCGAACATAATTCAACGCCCGTCCCTCATTGCCCGAGAGAGCCGCGCCGATAGTACAACATTCTATAGAATGATTGAATGTCAGGCGGACGGCTCCCCGCCGGCCGGACGCGGCGGCGCGAGGGCACGGCGCCAACGCCAGCAGAGGACGACGGACGAGCCGTCTGTCGCTACGGTCGCCATCCTCGCCTTCCCGCAACGGCGACGACTTGGCCGTGTCAGCGATTGTAGTCGGCGAGCGAACATAATTCAACGCCCGTCCCTCATTGCCCGAGAGAGCCGCGCCGATAGTACAACATTCTATAGAATGATTGAATGTCAGGCGGACGGCCCCCCGCCGGCCGGACGCGGCGGCGCGAGGCCACGGCTGACACGCGCCCGGGTTGCGCCTACGAGGGGCTGCCGCGCCACTCTCGCCGCTTCGCGGGGCAAGCAAAGCGGCGACTTCGTCACCGCACTCCACAATCGGCGCCACGGCGGCGTGCGAGAGGTGTGGGGTGCGGCATCGCAGATGCCGCTTTCGACCGCAGCGGAGCGGGGGGAAGGGCCGAGGCGCGCCTCCCGAGGCCCACACTCGGAACGCGGCAGAGTGCAGGACCCTGCTCAGAGAAGCCGAGCGCGAAACCGGGGGCGTGTCAGAGGCCACGGGGCTTGACATCGCGCCCGCAACACCCTATCCTGTGGGCGTGCCGTGGCGGAGGAGAGGTGTTGTCCGGGCCTGCCATGACCGTGCTTCGTCAAGCCGTCGCGTGTTGCGCCGTTGCCGCGGGGCTCGTTGCGGTCGCGGGGGAGCGGCCCAAGGGCTCCACCAAGGCCCAGGAGGCCGCCGCGGAACGGGTGTTCGCCGAGGCGAGCCGCCTGTTCCAGCGCCAGCAGCTCTTCGAGTTGAAGGCGGTGCTCGAGCGCCTGCGCAAGGCCCATCCCGACTCTGCCGCCGTCACCGACACGCAGCGCCAGCCCTCCTTCGCCGACATGCTCAAGGCGGTTGAGGGCCTGGGCAAGTTCCTCGTCGTCCGCCGCGACGGCGCGGCGGGGGCCTGCCGCAAGATTCAAGAGGCGATTGACGCCGCAACGCCAAACAGCACGATCGAGATTCAGGACGACGGGCCATATCACGAGAAGCTCGTGATTCCGCAGGACAAGCCGCGGCTCACGCTGCGAGGGAAGAAGACGCTCTGGCCCGTCATCGTCGCGGTGGGGGAGGGGGGTGCCGCGCTGACGACCGGGGCGGCAGAGACGACGGTGGAGCACCTCGTCCTCGCCCACCAAGGGGCGGGGGGCGCGGCGTTGGCTGTGCAGCGCGGGCCGTGCCAGCTTCGCTCCGTCGTGCTCGGCGCCAAAGGCCCGCCGCCCTCGCTCGCACTCGTCACCGCCGCCGGCGCCACCTGCGAGCTCCAGAGCTGCATCATCGCCGGCAACGCCACGCTCGAGGGCGACGCTACGCTCGAGGACTGCCTCTGGCCCCGCTGCGACGAGGAGGGGCTCGCCGCCAAGGGCGCGTTCAAGGCCGAGAACTCCCTCCTCTGCCACGTCGTGACCACCGGCCCCGCCGAGCTGCGCGGCTCCACGGTCGCCCAGGGCGCCATGTTCAAAGGCAAGCCCAGCCTGGCCCTCGACTGCATTCTCTACAAGGTCGCCGCCGCGAGCGACCAGGCGCGTATCGAGCACTGCAACGTCTACCCCGGCGGCTTCCTCGCCGCCGCAGTCCCAGGCGCCAAGTGCTTCACCGCCGACCCCCGCTTCATGAACCCCCGCGACCTCGATTACCGCCTGAACCCCAACAGCCCCTGCCGCAAGAGGGGCTCGGAGGGCGGCGACCTCGGCTGCCGCTACACAACCGAAATCGTCGAGCTGATGAAGAAGGCCGTCGAACTCCGCAACAGGCGACTCCTCATCTTCTGAACCGCCCCGGGTAGCCGCGAGCGTCCCGCTTGCGGCCATCTCCGGCCCCTCGACAAGCGGGACGCTTGTCGCTACAGAGGTCCGCCGCAGGAACGAAGGAGGAACCTATGGTCATTGACTGCCACGTCCACTACGACGGCGCGCCCGGCGAGCTCGAGAGCCTGCTCAAGACCTGCGACGCCGTCGGCACCGACAAGTGCGTCATCTTCTCCTGCGAGTCCAACGACGCCGTCCTCGCCGCGGCCCAGGCCCACCCCGACCGCCTCATCCCCTTCGCCTACTTCGCCCTCGGCGCCGACCCCGTCCTCCGCGTCAACCAGTTCCACGACCGCGGGTTCCGAGGCATCAAGTTCATCTTCCCCCGCGACAACTACAACGCCCCGCAATATCACGAGGTCTATCGCCGCCTGGAGGAGCGGGGCCTCGTCGGCCTCTTCCACCTCGGCATCGTCGCTCGCCCCCGCGACCTGGCGAAGGCCGACGACAACGACTCGAACCGCTGCCGCCCCATCTACCTCGACCACATCGCCCGCCTGTTCCCGAAGCTCCACATCATCGGCGCCCACTTCGGCAACCCCTGGTACGAAGAGGCCGCCATGGCCGCCCGCTGGAACGCCAACCTCTGGTTCGACCTCTCAGGCTCCAGCCTCAAGGCCAAGAGCCCCGCCTTCTTCCGCGCCCTCCTCTGGTGGGACAAGCCCGGCCACCCCTACACCGGCCACGGCGGCAAGCACCCCTTCGACAAGCTCTGCTACGGCACCGATGTCGCCCACGACTGGATGGCCGACGTGCGTAGCGACTACCAGCTCCTCCTCGACGGCATGGCCGCCCCCCCCGACTATCGTTCCAAGATCATGGGCGGCAATGCCTTAGAGTGCCTCCGCACCAAGGAATGAGCCGTCCGGGGCATTCCTTCATTGTGGGTCAACCGCCTCCCGCTCGCGCCTTGACCCACAATGGGCGCTTTGGCCAATAGCCCACGTCCACAGCCATTCCCCCCATTGTGGGTCAACCTGCCCCCACAGACCTGACCCACAATGGGTTTGCCAGCCGAAAGGCGCTTGACACAGGCTACGTGTCCACGTATACTGTGTATGTGAAGCTGTGTGCAAGCAACCCTTCCCTCCCGAAGGTATTGTAACCTTCGGGAGGGGGCTTGGCACGTTCTCTTGGAGGTCAGTCCATGCCCAACGTCACCATCGCCCTCAACGAACGCCTGCTGGCCGCCAGCCGCGACTACGCCCAGCGCCACGGCACCTCCCTCAACGCCCTCATCCGCGAGTGCCTCAACGAGAAGGTCGGCACCACGAGGGCCCAGTCCCTCCAGGCATTCTTCGACGCCGCGGACAAGGCCCACGGCAACTCCCGCGGCTGGAAGTGGAACCGCGAGGAGATCTACGAGGAAATCTACAAGCGGTGGGAGAAGTAATGAGCAAGGTCTTCGTGGACACCAACCTGATCATCTACAGCATAGACGAGGGAGAACCCGAGAAGCGCGACAAGTGTCGTCGCCTCCTCAGATCCCTCGCCGAAGACGGCGCCGGCGTCATCTCCACCCAGGTTCTCCAGGAGACCTACTCCGTCGCTACGAGGAAGCTGCGCATCGAGCCTTTTGAGGCCAGGGCCATCGTCCAGCGCCTCGAAGCATCTTCTGAGATCATCCTCCTCACCCCACCGATCATCTTCCAGGCCATTGACTGCTCGATCCTCAACACCATCTCCTTCTGGGACGCCCTTCTCGTCGCCGCCGCGGCCAGCGCCCGCTGCGAGAAGCTCTGGACCGAAGACCTCCCCGATGGCCAAACCCTCCTCGGCGTCCGAATCGAGAACCCCCTGAAAGAGCCCCTTCCACAGATTCGCACGGACTGACGGAGATGGCCGCCAAGAAGCGGCAGGCAAAGCGGCGTCGAGCCGCCGCACTCCGACAGGCTGACGCATTGCTCCGGGCGCCATCCGCCGGAGGGCGTCGTGCTGGTCGGGGCGCGTGCGAAGGCCTCGCCGCGAGAACGCAGGGGCCTTCCATCACGTGCGACAGCCCGTCGGAGTGCGGTCGCTTGAGACCGCTTTGGCTTCCCCCGCCGCCACGCCTACGCCCCTTCGGCGGCCCCTGAATCGCCCCCCTTCGGGGGCTCTCCCCTGGGTGGGCCACTCTACCCAGGGCTCCCGTTGGTCGCCCCTTCGGCTTCGCTCAGGGCAGACTCTGGGCTACGGAGCAACTGCGCCCGTGCCTCTTGCTTCGGGGGCCTTGCTGTGATAGTATGCAGGCGGAGGTGAGAGACATGGCAAGGAAAGCCCCAACCCTTACGTTTCCGCAGATGGTGCGCAAGTACCACGGCCAGTGGCTGGCGGTCCGCGTCACCAAGCGAGACGACGCGGGCCAGCCCGTCGCCGGCATCGTCCTCGCCCACAAGCCTAACCGGCTCGAGGTCAGCCGCGCCGCGCGCGGCCAAGGCCCGGTCTGCATGATGTTCGCCGGTCCGCCGGTGCCAGAAGGCTACGGGATGCTCTACTGACATGAAGCTGCCCCTGATGCCTGGCATGCCGATCATGCTCTTCGTGCGGGTCGCCGGACCCGCTGGGGAGCGGGAGCTTCTGACTGTCCTCGACACCGGCGCCACGTACACGTTGATACCGACCGAGGACGCTATCGAGCTTTGCTACGACCTCGCCGCAGCTCCGCGCGAGGAGGTCATGACGGCCAACGGCCCCATCCAAGCCCCCCAGATTGTCCTTCAGGAAGTCTGCGTGGGCGACCTCCGGGCGCGGAACGTAGAGGCCCTGTGCCACGACATGCCAGGCGCGCAGATCTCCGCCCTCCTCGGCCTGAACTTCCTGGAGCACGTTCGTGTCAAGATCGATCTGAAGGCCCGCACCCTGGAGCTGGAGGACCCGTAGCCCGCGCCGCTCGTGCCACCCGCGCCCGCTTCCGCCGCGCCCCTTGACCTCCGCTGCCTGGCTGTGGTAGTATTCGGATGGAGGTGAGAACTATGAGCCCGACGAAGGAATCTCTGTTGCAGGCCGTCGAGAGCTTGTCCGAGGAGGAGGCCCGGAGAACGCTCGCCTACGTGCAGTCTCTCCACGCAACTGAGGAACGCGCTCGCGTGCGCGCCCGGCTGGCCGGCCATCCCGCCATTCACTTGCCCTCGGACGACGCCGACGGGTTCCGCGACTTCGCCCCCATCCAGTGCAAGGGCATTCCCGCCTCGGAGCTTCTGATCCGGGACCGCCGATGACCGTCTACTACCTCGACGCAAGCGCCTGGGTGAAGCGTTACTGCGCAGAGGCCGGTTCGGCGTGGGTTCAGGCCCTCTTCGCTCAAAACGCCGTCCTGTCCTCTGCCTCTCTCGGCTTCGTGGAGGTTGCGGCTACGCTGGCCCGTAAGGAGAAGGCGGGAGAGATGCCGCCATCACGCCTTGACGCGGCCATAGCGGAGCTGCGCCGCGACTGGCAGCGCCTTATCCAGTTGCACCTGACCACTGAGGCCGTCGAGGACGCATTCCGCGCCACGCGGACCCACGCGCTCCGCGGCGCCGACGCGGTCCACCTTGCCTCGGCCCTCCTCGTCGCGGCCAACGTGTCCGAGCCAGAGGACGAGATGATCCTTGTCACGTCGGACCGCGAGTTGCGCCAGGCCGCGTTGGCCTCCGGGCTGCACGTCATGGACCCCGCCCAAGCCTGATCCCTCACCCGACCCCCTGCTTGACGGATGAAGGGGCAACGCCTATCATATGCGCATGGCAAGGAAAGCACGCACTCCCATCAAGCGTCCCGCACGGCCGGCCGTGGGCGACAAGGTCGCTGCCCCCCACGCCGCCGACTACCTCGAGTCCCGCGCCACCCGCGTCCGCCGCGCCCTCGCCAACGTTCCCGACACCACCCCCGAGCCGAACGACCGGATGGGATGAAATCGCCTTCCGCAAGAAATGTAGAATGACGACCTGACACCATGGCACGGGTCTACAAGTACAGGGCTTCATCCCATTCGTCGCGGGGCGCAGTCAAGCAGAGGAAGGCCTTGGATTCCAGGAATTCCATGTACCATAGAGTCACGTCCGGCCGTTCCGCTTCTGCGGTGCTCCATAGGCGGAAGACCCCCTTCATTGGACAGAAGCAACCATTCCTCGCGAGGTCTGCCGCGAGATCGTGATTTTCGTTCCAGAATACCTCGCTCGGGCTCTCATTGACTACAACGACGAAGTCATCCGGCAAGCGTCTCCTGCGGAGTTTGAAGAAGAAGCCCCTGACAATGCGTTGAAGCACTCGGCGGAATCTCTCACTATACCCTGTGTGCGCGGGGAGCACCCCCACTATGATGCCCCCGGGAGAGTACACTTCGCTTGGCCGTATGTTCCGTAGGATACCCCGCCAGAGCCCTTTCTCCTCCGGGTGCTGTCGTGCCCCAGTGAGGAGCCTGTTCCAGACAGACAGGCCCTCGGTTCTCTCTTGCGCTCTACTGCTCGAGGACAGGATGGCCGCGAAGTACTTATCGTCGTCTGACGCGCTTCCGTTGCACCGTGCGCAGCTTGGCACGGTCACCAGTTCCACTCCGTTCGGGATTGGCTGCGGGAATAACGCCCTTGGCGGGAGGTGATCCCTCGTAGTGGCTTCTGCACCGCAGTAGGCGCAGGCTCTCTTGCGTGCCATTGGCTGCCCCGACCTTTACGGCCTCCCCGAACATCAAATGGGCCGCCGCAGGGGCGCCGGCTATGCGGCCTCACACCCTCCACGGCCTGTCGCGCTGCTGGTTCTCGGCGAGGGCTTCGAGGGCGATGTTGGTGTCCTCGACGAGCTGGAAGTCGTACATGCCGACGCAGAGGAAGTCGGCGCCGGCCTTCAGGGCGTAGCGGAAGCCGTCGGCGGGGCGAATTGCGCCGGCGGCGAGGGTTTTGAAGGCGATCCAGGGCTCGGGGCGTTCCTTCATGTAGGCAATCGTCTCGTCGGGCTTGTCGCACCAGAGGTTGTCGCACTCGTCCTTGCCGTCGCGGGCGGACCAGTAGCGGTGGTGGTGGAGGGTTTTCATCCAGAAGTCGGGCCGCAGGCCGGCCTCGACGCAGCCCTGGACGGTTGCGAGCTTGTGGCCGCCGATGCCGGCGGGGAGGCCGTTGGAGCGGATGAGGTCGAGGCCCTTGGCGAGCTGGTCGAATTGCTTGCGGGCGACCATGGCGTCGGCCATGCCGCCGTGGATGTAGCAGGCGGCGGCGCCGAAGTCAATCGAGGTCTTGATGCCGGCCTCGATGCTGCTGCCGCCGCAGTCGGAGATGAACTGGATTTTGCCGAGCTTGCGGTACCAGTATTCCTTGATGATGTCGCAGAGGCAGGGGTTTGTGAGGAAGGCGTTGATGCCGCACTTTTCGGCGAGGGCGAAGGTCTCGAAGATTTTCCACTTGTGATGGTACTGCTTCACCAGGGCGTCCACGTAGATGAGGTCGCGCGCGTGGGACCAACCGCCGATGTGGTTTCCGCCGAGGATGAGGCGGCTGAGCTCGAGCTTGCCGAGCTTGACGTGGGGCACCTTGCCCTTGAGGTCCTTGAGGGTGCGGAAGTTGAAGCTCTTGATCGTGGCGGCAGTCACGGTATCCACCTTTGGCTTCTTGGGGACACATGCGCCGAGGAGGGGCGCGGCGACGAGGCCGGCGAGGGCGGCTCGGCGGCCGACCCCCGGGGGCGTCGCGGCCTCGCCGGCCGGTCTCTTGTTCGCATCCGACATGTCGAGCACTCCGGTAGAGCTGGGGACAAGTCGCTTGGGCGCGTTGCCCGAATGGTGGACTCGTTGGGAGTCCCGCCTTCAGGCGGCATTCTTGTGCCCTGATCCGCCTAAAGGCGGGACTCCGAACGGGCTTGCCCCGTCAATGGGGGCGTGGCTACACGCTCTATCTTTTCATTGTAATTCGCCGGGCTGCGCGCGGTCAAGCCCGATTCGCCCTTGACAGGGGGGCGGGGGGCGAATAGGGTATGGGCGTTCGCCCCGCAAGGAAGTCCCGCCGCGGAGAGTCAAGACTGCCTGAAGGCAGGACTCCAAACGGGCGGGAACTCTGTTCGGAGTCCTGGCTTCAGCCAGTTCCTATTCGAGGGACAGGAGACTGCTGTGGCAGATGATGCGTCGTCGGCCGATGTGCCGTGCCACCACAAGGCGGTGCCGACCCGCCTGTCGGTGATGTTCTTCCTCCAGTGGGCGACGGCGGGCATCTACGGCCCGCTGATGTGGCGGGCGGCGAGCGCGCCGGCGGGGAAGGGGGGCCTGGGGTTCGGCGAGTGGGAGATCGGCCTGCTGAGCGGCATCCCGGCGACGCTGGGCGCGGTGCTGGCGCCCTTCATCGGGGGGCAGCTCTCGGACCGCCGTTTCTCGACCCAGCGGCTCCTGGGCGCGATCCAGATCGTGTTCGGGGCGCTGCTGTGGACGCTCCCCTCGGTGAGGGGCTTCTGGGCCTGGCTCCCGCTGCTGGTGGCGTTGAGCCTGCTGTGGGCGCCGGGCGTGGCGCTGGCCAACGCGCTGGCGTTCGCCCACCTGCGGGACCCGAAGGCGCAGTATCCGGTGGCGCGCATGTGGGGCACGATCGGCTGGATCGCGGCGGGCTGGGGCTTCTCGATGGTGTGGCTCCAGACCGGGCTGAAGCTCCAATGGCTGCCGCCGTTTGTCAAGGGGGCCGAGGTGCCCGACGTCACCCCCCGCCTCCTCGATGCGCTGCGGGCGGGGGCGCTGCTCTCGGTCGTGTTCGGGCTCTACTCGCTCACGCTGCCGCACACGCCGCCGAAGCGCAAGGGCGTGGACCCGCTGGCGTTCCGCAAGGCGTTCAAGCTCTTCCGCTTCCCGTCGTTCGTCGTCCTGATGATGGCGGGGCTGCCGCTGGTGGCGGTGCACAGCGTCTACTTCCTACAGACCCCGAAGTTCCTGCCCACGCTGGGGCTGCGGGACGCGGACATTCTGCCCGCGATGAGCACGGGGCAGTTCGCCGAGATTCTGGTGATGCTGGCGCTGGGTTGGATGCTCAAGCGGCTGGGGTTCCGGTGGGTGCTGGGCATCGGCGCGTTCGCGTATGCCCTGCGGTTCGCCATCTTCAGCGCCACGTGGCTGCCGCTCGGCGTGATCGTGGCCAGCCAGGCCCTCCACGGCGTCTGCTTCGCCTGCTTCATTGCCGGGGCGTTCATCTACGTGGACCACCTGGCGGACAAGGACATTCGGGCCTCGGCCCAGACCCTGCTGGGGATCGTGCTGGGCATCGCGCCGGTGGTCGGCGGCATGCTCAGCGGCAAGCTGGCCAGCCTCTGCACGGCGCCAGGCGGGAGGCTCGACTTCGCGCTCTACTGGCCCACCGTGTCCTTCATCGCGTTTGCCGCGGCCCTCTACCTCGTCGCGTTCTTCCGCGACCAATCGCCCGACGCGCCCAAGGAGGAGCAGCCTGCCTCGTGAGGAGCCGCTCGATGAGAACGACGGCGGTCCTGTGGACCCTCCTCGTCAGCCTTGCTTTCGGCGAAACGGCGACTCTCAACCGCCCGTACGGCGTGGCGTTCGACGCCGCGGGCAATCTGCTCGTCACGTGCCGGGGCAGCAACTCGGTGGTCGTGATGTCGCGGGCGGCCGAGAAGCTGCGCGAGTTCGGCGGCGACCGCCTCGCCAACCCCGGCGGCCTCTGCGTGCTAACCGACGGCCGCGTCGTGGTGGCCAACACGGGCAAGAACGAGCTGACGATCTTCGATGCGAAGGGCGAGCTCGTGCGAGCCGTCGGTGGCCTCGCGGCGCCCGAGGACGTCGCGGCCGGGCCGAACGGCCGCGTGTACGTGGCGGACACGGGGAACTCGCGTATCGCGGTCCTCGACGAGAAGCTTGAGGCTGTGGCGTTCGGCATCGGCGAGGTGGGCGTGCCGGCCGTGAAGCTCACGGCGCCCGCCGGCGTCGCTACGGCGCACGGCATGCTCGCCGTGGCCGACACGGGGAGCCACCGCATCCTGCTCCTGCCGCTGCTCGGCGAGCCGAAGCCCGTTGCCAAGCCAACCATCATCTCGACCGAAGGCGCCGCGCCTCGCTCTCTCGCCTTCGGCCACGGCGGCCGCCTCTATGCGGTCTGCGGCCAGGAGGTGCGCGGCCTCGACCATCGCGGCAGGCAATTCGGCTCCTTCGACGCGGGGCTCATCCGCGTGACGGTCAGCGTGGTCTTCAAGCCCGGCGGTATCGCGCTCGACGCCGAGGGCAACGTCGCGGTTGTGGACCAGCACACGGCACGCGTCTTTGTCACCAACTCCCAGCTCGTCACGCCCGCCCCCGAGGTGCGGCTCGACCCCCGCGACCCCACGACCGCGGTCATCGAGTGGCAAAGCCCGTCGCCTCAGCCCACGCTTATGGACTACGGGACGACCGACGACTACGGCCTCCAGTTCAGCGACCCCAAGCTCACCACGCGCCACCGCGCCGTGCTGCGGGGCCTCGAGCCATCCGCCTGCTACTGCTACCGCCTCCGCAGGCCCTTCGAGATGATCCCTGAAACCTCGACGCCCGTGCCCGGCTTCTCGCTCCGCCACCAGAAGAAGCGCCACCGGCAGCTCTTCGAGGGCAACGTGTCGCGCAACTACACCTTCGCCACCCTCAACGCCCCGGGCAAGACCGACTGGGCCTCGCTTCCATCTATCGTCCTGGTCTACAAGAACGTGAAGTTCCCCGCGGGCAAAGACGGCAAGCAGCCGCCGAACCGCGTGATTGACGACGCGGACATCGCCACGCTCAAGAGCGAGATGGAGACGTATCGCGTCTGGGCCTGGCGCCACAGCGGCTGCAAGCTCAACCTCGATTTCGCTTACGTGACTGTGGACGCCGAGCGCGACCACGCGGCCCTGGGCGACAGATCGCGCACCGTGCTCGACGACGCGCTCAAGGGCGTCGCTGCGCAGGGCAAGGACCTCCACGCCTTCTGGAACGTGCTGGTCGCAGCCACGCACGGCTGGTACGCGCACTACCTCGATGGCACGGTGGCCGGCACGGACTATGAGCTGGGCGCCTGCTTCTGCGGCTTCGGCCACGGCACCAAGCCCGGCTGGTGGTGGTTCCCAGTCCACGAGCACGGCCACCTCATCCACTCGATCTTCATGAACAGCGAGATCGCGACCTTTGCCTTCCCCGACGCGCCCTGGACCATGCCGGGGCAGTTCGGCGAGGACTTCAGCTTCATGGCCGCCAACTACCGCCGCCAGCCGCCCCGCTCCTGGCTCACGCTCCGCACGAGCGTCATCCAGACGAGTGCCGACGCCAATAGCAATGGCGTGCCCGACGACGACCCCCGCGTGCCCCTCGACGAGAGGCGCTTCGGCTGGACCCCCACGATGGGCGGCAACTGCCTCAAGCGCCTCATGGCGGGCGTCCGCACGCCCGGCCATCCGGGCGGCACCGACACCGACCTCGAGGGCAAGGTCCACAAGCTCAACGAAGGCGAGCTTCACTGGATTCGCCGCCGCATCCCCAAGGGCAGGATCACCCTCGACGGCACGCTGGCGAAGGGCGAGTGGCAGGAGCTATATTCGCTGCCCAACCTCACGACGCCCAAGGCCCAACGCGACCTGAAAGCCAGGCTCTTCATCGCGTGGGACGCCGGACACTACTACTTCGCCATCCAGAGCAACCGACGGGTCATCGCCGGCTTCGACCTCGACGGCGCGAACGACGGCTGGTTCCACGGCCGCGACAACCTGCGCTTCTCTCTCCGCCCACCCACGGGCGGACGCAAGCTCGAGGCCAGCGGCGCCATCTGGGACTTCCTGGGCAACAAGATCAACCTCCACAACGGCCAGCACTGGTACCGCGAAGCCTACAAGCCGGGCGACATTCAGGCGGCGGCGGGACAGCAGGACGGCTGGCACGTGCTCGAGTGCGCCGTGCCGGCGCGGCCCGACATCGGCATCGCCCCCGGCCGGCGGGCGCGCTTCGCACTCCGTGCCCACCTCACGACCCTGACGCCCGACACGCCCCCTCTATCCGTCAGCTTCCTCGACGGCGAGGCGTTCGTCTACGACCTCGAATGCACCGCCCCATGGCCCTGGTAGTTGCGGCCGCCTGCGCTATTGCAGGTGCTTGAGGATGAACTCGACCGCGGGGGTCGGGTCGTCGAGGCCGTGGGGGTGGTGGCCCAGGCCCTTCTTGATGTGGAGGGCGACGGGGCCGCCGAGCCTGCGGTAGCGCTCGTGGACGATGGCGCCGTTCTCCTCGAAGGGCACCACGTCGTCGGCATCGCCGCACAGCAGGAAGATGGGCACCTTGGCCTTGGCGAGCGGCTCCAGGTTGTCAATCGGGTTCTTCTTGTAGGCCAGGGCCTCGGCTTCGGACGCGAAGTGGTAGTCGGCCAGCAGCTTCTTCCAGTCGCCGGGGCTGCCCTTGCCGCGCCCCTTGCCGCCGGGCCAGCTCTTGAAGTCGAGCACCGCGTTGTCGGCCAGGATGACGCCCACCTTGTCGGCATTGTCCGCCGCCCAGTTGAAGCAGTAGAGCCCGCCGCGGCTGAGCCCTTCGAGCACGGGCCTGGGCGAGAAGCCGTACTTCGTCGTCAGCTCGCGGTACAGCACGTCCCAGTGCTTCAGCGCGTCGGGGCATCCGAAGGTGTTGCCGACGCCGATGTAGGCCAGGTGGAAGCCCTTGGCCAGCAGCGCCAGGTCAATCTGGGGGAAGGCATCGAAGAACTCCGCCCGCCACACCCACGGCCTGCCCGCGGCCACCTGCTTCGGCACGACAACGATGGTCTGGCACCCATCCACCACAAAGTCATGCCGCTCGTAGCCCTTGTAGTTGCCCAGCTTGCCGGGCAAGGGCGCGTCCTCGGCGCCGCCCCGGGCTGAAGCACCCGACAGGCCAACGGCCACGGCGAGGCACACCAGAACGGCCAACCACAAGTCGCTGCTCATGCAATGCTCTCCTTTCAGCAGGCGGAACGGTCTGTCTTGACATCGTGCGGACCCTGGGCTAGTCTTGGTCTTGGACACTGGGGTGCCTCGGGTGAGCGGGTGCGTGCCACTCGTTCACGCCCCAGTGGGGCGGGAAGGATTCCGGATGCGCAATCGGGGGACGGCGTGGGAGGCGGGGGCCTTGTGCGTCGTGCTCGCGGCTCGTGCCCTGGGAGGAATGGCGGGGTCCGCCCACGATTTCACGGCCAGCGGCTGGTCGCGCGGGGCCGGCTGCGGGGTGTGCCACGCGTTCCACAGCACTGATGCCCCGGCCGCAGGCACCCCTGCCTGGAGCCGCGAGTTCAGCAACGTGGCCTACACCCTCTACACCAGCACCACGCTGGATGCCACCCCAGGGCAGCCAACGCACTACGGCTCGAAGCTCTGCCTGAGTTGCCACGACGGGGTGACGGCGCTCGACACCTTTGGGGGCCAGAGGGGCTCGACGTATATCCATGGAAAGGCCCGGATTGGCACCGATCTGCGCGCCACGCACCCCATCGGCATCATCTACGACGGTGCCCTGGCGCACGCAGACAGGGGGCTCTTCGACCCCAACACGAAGCGCATCCCCACGGGCGAGACGATCACCAATGGGCTGCTCTTCGGCACCGGCAACCTCGAGTGCGCCTCGTGCCACGACGTCCACGACCGCCTCGGCAACCCCAAGCTGCTGCGGATCAGGAACAACGGCAGCGCCCTGTGCCGAACCTGCCACAGGATGTAGGCTCTCCTGCGGGAGGCCCGCGGCGCTCTACCGCCGCGTCATCGGCTCGATGCGGACGGCGCCGTCTCTGGCGACCTCCATCGTGAGCAGGCTGCCCTCAAGGAGCGACATGCCGATAAGAGCGTCGCCGTCAACCTCTAACACCTCCACGGTCACTTCGGCGTCGTGCCAACGCGCCGCCGCCTCATAGCCAAGGAGCAGGGCGGGACTGCCATCGGCAAGGAAGATCTCCTGGAGGCCCTCCGGGGTGAGGCCAAGCGCTGCGATCTGATCGGGCGGCAGCGCGAGAAACTCGGTGAAGCCAGTGTCTATGACGACCTCAACAGTTCTCAGGGAGCCGTCTGCTGCGCGAAGCTGCAGCCGAACCCTTGCCTCATGGTCCGCGGTCACCCTCCCTGTGATCATGACGGTCTCCGCCGGACATGGGGGCCTATGCGGCCCACGGCGCGGTGGCCAACACGCAGGATGTAGAAGAGCGTCCCTGGGTGCTTTGCCCTTGCCCGCTGCATCGCGACAAGCTTGTTGGGGTCCACCTCGTAGTCGCCCGTGTCAACATCCAGGTACAGGTACTCCCCTTTGTGTTCCGGCTCGAGCCTCGGGCGGAGGACGCGGTCGTAGTATTCCTCGGCCCGGCGGGCGAATGCCTCGCGGTCTATCGTCACACTGGCCATTGGCGACCTCCTCGTTCACCTCTCTCCCACGGAGCATTATACACCGCTGGGGCGGGTGCGCGCAATCTCCTGGGCGGGAGGACCCGCGCGAGGCGGAGGGGGGAATTGGCGGACTCAAGCGGGTGTACGCGTGCGCTAAGTGTATGTGATGCAATGGTTTAGGTAGACTTGAGTCCGCCAAGTCCGCAGGGAGGGAGATTGGCGGACTCAAACCTGACGACCCTCCAACGCCCGGCGAACGGGCGCCAGCCGCGAGCGCCGACGGCTCGGAGGCTCACTTCCACATGGCCTTGAGTGCCTCGATGGTGCGCTCGACGAGGAGGCGGCCGCCCTCGGGGCCGATGATGTTGCTCATGATCTCGGCGCTGTAGTGGCCGCCCGCCACGCCACGCTCGGTGGGCAGATAGGCCAGGCTGTCGCAGGCGACCTGGACGACGAACGTCTGCTCCGCCGGGCTGCGGGCCTTCATGCGAAGGCCGTAGTCAATGTAAAGCTCGAACGGGTTGGTCGCCATCGCGATGTCGCCGAGGCGGAGCGTGTGAATCTCGGTCTGGTAGACGTTTTGCTCCTCCTGAATCTCGAAGCGTGCGGCGATGTTCTTGCTGAGCCGCCAGCGGATGTAGCTCGGGCCGTCGAGCTTGTCAACCCCCTTGGCCTCGAAGTCCTCATAGGCCCTCTTGGCGGCGTCGTATTCCTGCTTTGTGACCTTGCGCACGGGGAGGGGGATCATCTGGGTCTTGTGGATGAAGGGGAGTTCGGAGCGGATGTCGGCCTTGGCCAATTCGAGG
>Ga0194125_10004378_pt1 | contig 22076 bp, 23 predicted proteins | sample TA2KigC250mmetaG_FD_148626 | JGI IMG/M metagenome (GOLD analysis project Ga0194125, IMG submission 148626) | Freshwater microbial communities from Lake Tanganyika, Tanzania - TA2015034 Kigoma Deep Cast 250m | ecosystem: Environmental > Aquatic > Freshwater > Lake | place: Tanzania: Lake...
TCCTTTGAATGTAAGCGCCTCGCTTCCTTCTAAAAATTGTTTGACCTGCTCTACTGTAGTTAACTCTTTGTCGTTCATGATAAGTTGCATGTCCCAATCATAAACGAGACGCCTGTCTGTTCAGGCTCATCCTGTATTAGAAATCGATACCTCCTCCAGGCTCATCTTGTATTGGAAGAGACTAACGCTTCACCTGAAAGGTGCCTGTACTGTATAATTTATCTCAGACATAGTTGAGAGGTATTTAGCAGAGATGCCGATTTACGAGTACGAATGTCAGAGCTGTGGAGAGAAATTCGAACAGCGGCGCGGAATGACCGAGAGCGATAGTCAGGTAAAATGTCCCAGGTGCAAAGCCGAGCGTCCGCGCAGGATGTTATCTGCCTTTGCCAAAGGCGGGTCTTCTGCTGGCGGTTGCGCTCCAACCGCTCCCACCTGAGGCGTCTCCCGCTGAGGCAGGTTGCCTGACAGACTCAGTCCTTTGACAATGGATGACATAATGACACATCCGTTCTCACGCTGTTATTGCAATAGGGTGTCTTTAGCCGATATGTGAGGGACAGGGCTTCAGCTCTGTCTGCCAAGGAAAATAAAACGGGCCGACCGGTAAAAGTCGGCCCGTGTGTTTCATCAGCCCACCAAAATTCTACAGTCCAGCGGCTTGGATGACAGCGGGAACTCGGGATTCCAGGCCGATGGCCATAATGTGTGCGCCCTGGCACATGTCCTTCATCTCTTTGATAAGCCGGGCAGCTATCTCGATGCTCTTCTTGGCCTTGTCCTCAGCCTTGTCCATCTCCTCGATAAGCTCATCGGGCACGTGGATGCCGGCTACGTTTCTGTTCATGAACCGTGCCATCGCCGCTGACCTGATAAGCACGATGCCCACCAGCACGGGCACGCCGAATTTCTTGGCCTCTTTCATGAATGCCTCGAACTGCTTAGGCTCGTAGACCGCTTGAGTCTGGAAGAACTGTGCACCCGCCTTGGCTTTCTTCTCCATCTTGATGAGCTGCGGTTCCACGGGGTCGGCACCGGGCGTCACCGATGCTCCCAGGAAGAACTTGGGAACGCCCTTTAGCTCCTTGCCTGCCAGGTCTCTGCCTTGCTCCAGCTCCTTAGCCGCCAGCAGCAAAGATACCGAGTCCAGGTCGAAAACCGGCTTGGCATCCAGGTGGTCGCCCAGCGTGACATAGTCGCCAGTGAGGGCAAGGACGTTCTCAATACCCAGCACAGCAGCGCTGAGCAAATCGGACTGCAAAGCTATGCGGTTGCGGTCGCGGCAGGTCATCTGAAATACAGGCTCAATGCCTTTCTGCTTAAGCAGAAGACAGGCAGCCAGGGAGCCAAGCCGCATCACCGCGCTCTGCTGGTCGGTGCAGTTCACTGCAGCCACCTTGCCCTTAAGCAGGTCGGCGTTCTCATTAAACTCGTGAATGTCAATGCCCTTAGCTGGGCCGACCTCGGCAGTAACTACGAACTTCTTCTTCTCTAATTCTTCACGGAGACTCATTTTAAGTTCCTCCTTAACGGATACCTAGACTTTAGTAGTTTCCTTCTGCTCCAGCGCCCACATGATGGTGGACCTGAGTTCCGGAGGCGGCTGCATCTTGCCGTAGCGCTTGACCTGGGGCGGTGTCTTCATTTTGTCCAGTTTGCCCAGCTTCTTCAGCCTTTCGTAAATCAGATGCCAGCCACAGTCTCGAACAGCAGGTTCGACCTCGCACTTGCCGTCCTTGGTGCCACCGCAGGGGCCATTGATCAGCCACTTAGTGCAGGCGGTCAAGGGGCAGATGCCAGCGGTATAGTCCAGGACGCAATCGCCGCATTCGCGGCAGCGCTCGCTGCCCCGCCATTCGCCGCGGGCACCACCGACATTGATGGTGTTTGCGGCGGGGTGCACCAGCTTATTGACCACGGCAGCCGTTGCTTGCACTCCGATGCCGCAGGTCATCACCAGCAGGGAATCGGCAGCGTCTATCTCGGCCTCGTGGGGATATAGCCTGGTCTTTACCAGCGCCTTATCACACAGGAAATCGATGACACAATAACCGGTGACGGTTTTGCCTTCTCTTTCCAGCTTTTCTTTCATCTCCAGCACCTGAGGCTCATCGCCGGTGTGGCAGACCTCGGCGCAGCCTTTGCAGCCGACTATAAAGACCTTCTTTTCACCATCCAGATAACCCAGGACCTCATCAAATGGCTTCAACTCAGAGATTATCATTTCATTACCTCCGTAGCTATATTATGGTTATCGTCATTGCGAGCGAAGCGTGGCAATCTCCCCCTCACTCTAACTCTCTCCCTCGAGGGGAGAGAGGATTGAATGTTCCCTCTATTTCCTTGAGAACCAGGTTGATAACATCTGGCAATTTTTTCTCCACTTCGGGGGATAGCTCCAGCCCATAATCCATTGTCTTGGGCTGAATGCCGATGATTACCGTTGATTTTGGCTTCGCCTGGCGCAGGGACATCAGCTTCAATGTATCCAGTATGTCTATCTCATGCAGGGAAACAGGCATGGCCGCCTCCTGCGTTACATCTTCTGCGGTAAACCTGTAAACTGCTCCCGGCTCGTCGCCACCATCCACGGCATCAACCACGATGAGCTTATCGGTATCACCGCTCACCAGGTACTGGATATCGGGCGAAGTGCCGCCGTCCACCAGTTCCACATCGGCAGTGTCTACCATACCAGCTAGCCTTTGCACCAGGTGGACTCCCACACCCTCGTCCCGGAGCAGCAGGTTGCCTATCCCCAGAACAGTGACTTTGGGCATGTTTTTAGCAGACCCGGTAAACTCCAAGTGTCTTCCCTTTGGGTGTAATCAGGTGAATGGCACAGGCAAGGCAGGGGTCGAAGGAGCGGACGATGCGCCCGATTTCGAACGGGTTCTTTTCGTCCTTTATCTTGGTGCCGATAAGCGCCTGCTCCACAGGCCCCGGCTGCCCCTTGTCGTCCCTGGGACAAAGGTTCCAGGTGCTGGGAACCACGCACTGGTAGTTGTCGATTTTCTTGTCTTTTATCTCCACCCAGTGTCCCAGGGCGCCGCGGGCGCCGTCAACCAGCCCCATACCCATACCTTCATCGGGAATCTCGTAGTCTATGTATGCCGGCTCTCCCGGTTTTAGCTGCAACAGCCAGCCGGGCATGGAATCAGCCACGAATTTAGTAATCAGAGCGCGGGCAGCATGGCGGCCAAGCACCGAGAACAACGCCGAAGGGCTGGCCTTGAACTTGCCCAGGACGGAGTCAACCAGGGCTTTCACCGTCGGCTCGCCCTTTACATAGGAGACTGCCATGCCAGCCAGAGGGCCAACCTCATATACTTTGCCATCGTACCGTGGCGCCTTCACCCAGGAGTAGGCTCCAGCCTTGCCGTATTGAGGCTCGGTAACGCCCTTGGTGGGGTGCTTACCAGTGCTGGAATCGGCATACCAGGAGTGTTTCACGTATTCCATTATCTTGCCCGGGTCAAGCTCTCCGGGCTTCAGGTCGGTGGAAACCGTGCCCTGCTTCACCAGTCTGTTTCTCTTGGTATAGTCGGGGTTAGTGCCGTCCAGGTCCCACTGGCCATAGGACAGCAGGTTGCCACAGCCAGCGCCGATTCCGAAGTAATCGGAGTAGGTTTCGGCTACCATCAAGACATCAGGTATATAGACATTGTCAATAAAGTCCCTCAGTTCATTCAGCCTCCACAGGAAGGCAGCTATCTTGTCCACGGTTACATTGCAGGTGACGCCGCCGGGGATTACCGCCATGTTGTGGGGCATTTTGCCGCCGAAAATGGTGAGCATCTCCTGGCCCTTGCGCCTCATCTCCAGCGCCTGGACGTAGTGTGCCAGGGCAGCGATGTTCTGCTTGTCGCTGAGGCGATAGTCGCCCTCATAGCGAGGCACAAAGGGGGCCAGCTCGCCGCGCTTGGCGAATTCTTTAACTGAGTTTAGGGCGGGGTCATTGCCGTCATAGCCAAGGATTTTGGTGACATCCACATAGTCCAGCGCCGTCAGGTGATAGAAGTGAAGTATATGGTCGGCGATGTGGGCTGCGCCCAGGATAAGGTTGCGCACGGTTCGACCATTGTCAGGTATCTTGCCAGCCAGGCCGAAAGCGCTGTCCAGGTTCAATGTAGAGGCGATGGAATGGCTGGTGGGACAAACGCCGCAGATGCGCTGCGTGTATCTCTGGGCATCACGAGGGTCTCTGCCCCTGAGGATAAGCTCAAGTCCCCGGAACATCATGCCCGAGCTCTGGGCATCCTTGACCACGCCGTTCTCGGTGGTAACTTCTATCTTTAGGTGTCCTTCTATACGGGTGATGGGGTCAACAACTATCTTGCTCAATTTTATGCCTCCTTACTTTGGGAGTTTGCCTACCGCTGGCAGGTTAGTATCAACCAGCTTCTGGTACATTGGTGCCATCAGGTCTGGGAAGCCGGGCTCGCAGCAGCCGATGCAGGGCGAGCCAGCGCCGATGCACCAGTTCACGCCGTGGTTCCACAGGCGCAGCGGGCAGTCGGCATAAGTCACTGGCCCTTTGCAGCCCAGCTCGTTGAGACAGCCGGGGTCGCCGAACTTGCGGGCGAATTTGCCCTCTTCGAAGTAAGCCCGGCGCGGGCAGTTTTCGTGTATCAACTGGCCGTAGAACAGCTTGGGCCGCTTAAGCTCGTCTAGTTCCTCTGGCTTGGGCAGACCAAGCAACAAAACCTGGGCTACCGTGGCCACGAACCAGTCAGGATGCGGTGGGCAGCCAGGAATATTTATCAGCGGTTTGTTTACCTTGCGGGATTTCAGGAAGGCGTCGGCGCCAATGTAGCCGCCAGGGTTGGGCTTGCCTGCCGCTATGCCGCCGAAGGCAGCGCAGGTGCCCAGGGCGATAATGGCCAGGGCATCCTTAGCTAGGGCTTCTACGCGGTCTGCCATGGGGACAGCCTTGCCGTCGTGTTCGCCCAGGGTTCCATAGATTCCATTGTCCTTGGTAGGTATAGAGCCTTCCACTACCAGCACATAGCCGCCCTTGTGCTTCTTGGGCGCATCCTCCAGAACTTCGATGACGGCATCGCCCTGGCCAGCCATGACGGTAGCCTGGAATATTAAATTCACGTGTTTTCCGGGGACGACTTCATCGATGAGGACGTTTTTGATAGTGGGGCTGACTGAATTGAGGATGGTGACTGAACACCCGGTGCATGTGCCTGCTTGTATCCACACCACCGGCACTTCTTGGGTCTTCTCTTTTGCCATGTGACCTCCTTATGATTGTAACCAGCCGGTATTTCTAGCTAACGCGGCGCACAAGTATTTCGCACACAAAGACCAAGACGGTCAATAAAAAGCGGTTGGCTCAGTTAGTTCTGGCGCGGGCAACAGCAGATGCCAAGAGCACAGGACAGCATTTTTTATTGCCAAGCCGACCAATCGCAAATTGTACAGCTTTACGATGGCAAATGCAAGCAGGGTCAGCAAATGCGGGGCAGGAGTTCGCCGCTGAGCATGTCTACGATGCGGGAGGAGCCGAGGCGGGTCTTCATCACTACCTTGCCACGGTGGTCGGCGGTGACCTCGCCGATGATGGCAGCATCTTTGCCGTAGCGATTCCGCTTCATCTTTTTGAGAATCTTCTCAGAGTCGCCGGGGTCAACTGTGGCTACCAGTTTGCCTTCGTTGGCTACGTACAGCGGGTCGAAGCCTAATAGCTCGCAGGCGCCGCGCACGCCATCATGCACCGGTATCTTGTCCTCCTCTATCCTGATGCCTGCGCTGGACTGCCTGACAAATTCGTTCAGCGTGGTAGCCAGCCCGCCCCTAGTGGGGTCGCGCAGGCAGCGAATCCGCGGCGACGCTTCCAGCATCTCTGCCACCAGCCTGTTCAACGGGGCGCAATCGCTTTGCACCGGCACCGAGAACTTCAGCCCTTCACGCTGGCTCATCACCGCTATGCCGTGGTCGCCGATGCTGCCGCTGAGGATGACTTTGTCCCCGATTTGGGCATTAGAGCCTGAGATGTCTACGCCTTTAGGCACGATGCCGATGCCGGATGTGTTGATGAACAGCCTATCGGCGCCGCCCTTGTTCACCACCTTGGTATCGCCGGTGACGATGGTGACCCCTGCTTCCTGGGCGGCGGCTTTTATGGAGTCAACCACCTTTCTTAGCTCGCCCAGGGTTAGTCCTTCTTCGATGATGAGCGACAGGCTCAAGTACAGGGGCTTAGCGCCGCTCATGGCAAGGTCGTTCACTGTGCCGCAGACTGCCAGCCTGCCGATATCGCCGCCGGGGAAAAAGATGGGGCTGACCACGTAGCTATCGGTGGTGAAAGCCAGCCTGCCGCTGAGGTCGAAAACCGCAGAATCATCCAGTTTTGCCAGCAGGGGATTAGCCAGCGGCGGCAACAGGTTCTTCTCTATAAGCTGGTGGCTCAGCCTGCTGCCGCTGCCATGGGCTAGCAAAATAATATCGTCATCCATAGTTAACCATCCCCCTCACTCTAACTCTCTCCCGCCAGGGGAGAGAGAACTATTTCCTCTCCTTATGATGACGGAGGGCCATCCTCCTTTTCCCCTCTCCCTCGATGGGAGAGGGCTAGGGTGAGGGTGAGGGTGAAAATAGACCAGTTTCCCTGTCAGGGTATTAGTCAACTCCATATTGGTAATAGGCGGCGCAGGCGCCTTCCGAGGATACCATGCATGGCCCAACGGGATGCTCCGGAAAACAGACTTTGCGGAACAGCTTACAATCCGTGGGCGTCTTCACGCCGCGGAGGATGGCACCGCAGATACAGCCCTTGGCTTCCTTCACTGGCTCCAGCTTCAGCGTGAAAACCTTTTCGGCATCGAAATGCTCGTATTCTTTTCTCAGCTTCAGCCCGCTGGCTGGAATTATGCCAATGCCCCGCCAATCGGCTCCAGCCACTTCGAAGGCTTTGTCCATCAACTCCAGTGCCTTCAGGTTGCCCTCTGGCTTGACGCCCCGACGGTAGGCAATCTCAACCTGTGGCTTGCTTGACTCGATTTGTTCCACCAGCATAGCCACCGAGAGCAGTATGTCCAGCGGCTCGAAGCCGGAGACAACGCAGCCGACGCCGTAATCTTGGGGGATGAACTGGTAGGGATGAGAGCCGATGACGGCGCTGACATGTCCCGGGCAGACGATGCCGTCCAGCTTGATTTCGCCCAGGTCCAGCAGGGCTTTCATCACCGGCGGACACAGCTTCAGCAGACAAAGCACGTAGAAGTTGCCGATGTTTTCGCCATTCGCCTGCAGCACCGAGGCGGCCACGGTGGGGGAGGTGGTCTCGAAGCCGATGCCGATGAAGATGACTGACTTGCCCGGGTTTTCCCGAGAGATTTGGAGGGCGTCCTGGGTGGAATAGACGATGCGGATATCAGCTCCTTCTGCTCTGGCCTTTTGCAGGCTAGAATAGCTGCCGGGCACCTTCATCATATCGCCAAAGGTGGTGATGATAACATCGGGCAGTCGGGACAGCGCAATGGCTTTATCAATATCCGAATTGGCGGTAACGCACACGGGGCAACCCGGGCCGGAGAGCATCTCTACTGTGGGTGGCAAAAGCTGACGGATGCCGTTCCGCATGATGGCCACGGTATGCCCGCCGCAAAACTCCATCAGCCTGACATGCCTGGTGGACAAACGCTCTATTCTTTTAACCAGCTTCTCTGCTAATGCAGGGTCACGGTATTCGTCGATGAATTTCATGTAATTCTACTCTTTGGATGTAGGAACAGTTTCAAACCTGTCCGGAAACAATGTAGAGAGCGGACAGACCTGAAGGTCCGTCCCTACATTACATCTTTTTGCTTGTCACCGGAATTCAATATATTGGCTTGCCACCAACACGCTTTAGTAAACCTTTTTGTTGTCGATGCTCTCGTCGGCGCCGATGCCCACGGCGTAATCTTCCCAGCCGGCTATTTCCGCCAGGTTGCTCCGGGCATACTGCAAGTTCCGTATCATCTCATCGAGCAGGCCGATGTATTCCCTGGCTCTGCTCTGCAGTTTGTGCTGGTACTGCTTCTTGACCTTTTCATCCGATTTCTCGAAGCTTTCGTTCAGTTCCTTGAAAGTCTCTTCGGCTGCACGCGCGTAGTTCGTAGCCAGCGTCTCTGCCCCCATGATAGTAGATTCAAGCTGGCGGCACCTGGTTTGCCACTGAGCAACCTCAGGGTCACCTGCTGAGGCTGCGGGAGTTGCATTATCGCTGGTTGGCTTCTGCGTCCTTATCTCCGTAGACATTTCCAGGCACTGGTCACAGTATATCTTCAGCGGCTTTGCCGATTCGGCTCGCGGCAGCATGTCCACCAGTGGTATCCACTTGTTCCCGCTGCCGCTGACTGCCGCCTCTTTCTTAATGACACATGCGCCCAGGACACACAACCCTGCAGGCGGGCTTTCAATGCCGATGTCATTCAGTTCCATCCAGGTGAAATTTTCAAGCTCTGTTGCGGCTAAGCGTGCCTTCCCAATGTAGACCTTAATCTCGCCATGTTTTCGCAAAAACCGGTCTTCGCTCGCAGGTTTCGTGGCTTGTTGCGCACAGGCTGTCAGGCTACCAAGTAATAGTATTCCAACCATCAGGGCTGTGAACCATAAGCGTATCTGTTTCATGTTTTCCTCATGCTAGGTTTTACCAGCTTCGGCAGCATCGCCAAGGGTTATCATGTCGGTTAGCAGTCTCAGGGTCTCCTGCGCCTCTGTCTGGTCGATGACGCTTATGGCGTAGCCGGTATGCAGCAGTACGTAGTCGCCGACTCTGACATCAGGCGTGAGCGCAATGCTCACCTTGCGCTTCACGCCGCCGATATCCACCTCGGCTTCACTGCCATCTACCGAAACAACTTGTACAGGAACCGCTAGACACATGGTTCATTTCTTCCTTAACTTAATGTACTGAAAAGCCATCATTCTGGGATGCATCCCTGGTCATTGCCTATAGGCCTCGCGACGATGCCTCACGCGCATGACTCTAGCCGCCTTTTTATCATCATCGATTTCGTAAATGACCCGATAGTCTCCCACTCTAATACGCCAGTCGCTTTTGGAGCCAAATAGCTTGTGACAACCTGCCGGCCTGGGATTTTCAGCTAAAGCTTTAATATGAGATATGACACGTTGGAAATTTTCACTAGATAGCTGTTTTAGGTCCTGCTCCGCTGTCCGCTCTAAGTAGACTTCATACACGTGGAGAGTACTCGCTTAGGAAATCATCGAGCTTCTTGAACTTAAGCGGATTCCGCCTCATTTCTTCGAGTATTCTGAGGTCGTCGGCATCCTCCAGCCGCTCCAGCATCTCCCGATATTCATCTATGTCAATGATTACTGCTGCCGGCTTGCCATCTCGCAGGATCACTTCAGGACCTCTTCTTTTGGCTTTCATCGGCTTGTCTTTCCCTCGACTACAAGTATAGCCCAAATGATAGGCCCCAACAAACGGACACGGAGTATCGGAGCAGATTCATACATCTGAATAGTTGGCTATTGCCGCCTGGCCCAGGGAGATACCGCCGTCATTGCAGGGCACCTGCCGGTTCATAAGCACCGAGAATCCAGCAGATTTGAGCGAAGGCACTGCTTTCCTCAACAATAACCGATTCTGAAATACCCCGCCGCTGAGGGCTACCTGCTTGATGCCAGTTTTGGCCGAGATGACCTCGCACATTTTGCCTATCATGCTAGCTACGGTGTTGTGAAATCTGGCTGCTATCTCTGCCTGCGGGACGCCTTGCTGCAAATCCAGGACAATGGCTGACATAAGCTCTTTCAACTGAACGACGCTCACGCCATCATGCTCATTCACAGAGTAGGGATAAGAGCTATCCCCCACATCCGCGTCATAGGCTATCATCTCCAGTTCGATAGCTGCATGGGCATCATAGTCTATCTCGCCTCGCATGCCTATCAAGGCTGAGATGGCATCGAATAATCGTCCCATGCTGGAGGTCAGTGGCGAATTCAGGCCAGTCTGAATCTGCCGCTTGATAAGGTCGATTTCAACGGGGTCGACCTGCTTCAAAAAGTCCAGCTTTGCGCTAAGAGCATCCCCTCCCAGCAGCTTCAGGAGGTAGCCGATGGCAATCCTGTATGGCTTCTTGATGGCGGCAGCGCCACCGGGCAAGGGCAGGTATTCCAAGTGTCCCATCCTGTTGAAGCCCTTGAAGTCGGCCACCAGAAATTCCCCTCCCCAGATGCGCCCGTCTGTACCATAGCCAGTGCCGTCCAGTGAAACGCCGATTACCGGAGATTCCAACCCGTTGTCTGCCAGGCAACTGGCTATATGGGCATGGTGGTGCTGTACCGGCACCAGCCTGACGCCCTTCGACTTCTCGGCCAGTTCCAGGGCAAACTTGGTGGAGAGGTATTCAGGGTGCATGTCGTAGGCCACTATCTCGGGCTGAATGCGGAACAGCTTTTTATACAGCTCGAGCGTGGTCTCGAAGTGTTCCATGGTTTCCAGGTTCTCCAGGTCACCGATGTGCTGGCTGACGAAGGCATAGTTATCTCTGGTGAGGCAAAAGGTGCTCTTCTCCTCGGCGCCGCAGGCGAGTATCTCTCTGGCATGGAAAGGCAGGCGGACTGGATAGGGGGCGTAGCCCCTGGCTCGCCTGGTAAGCTGGACAGAGCCTATCTCCACCAGGGTCACGCTGTCATCATACCTGGAATAGATATCGCGGTTGTGCACCAGGAAATAGTCGGCGATGTCGACCAGTCGCCTGAGGGCCTCGTCGTTATCCTTAGCGATAGGCTCCTCGCTCAGATTGCCGCTGGTCATCACCAGCGGTAGTCCGGTTTCCCGTATCAGGATATGGTGTAAGGGAGTATAGGGCAGCATCACTCCAAGGTACTTGAGGTTCGGGGCTACAGCCTGGCAGATTGTGGACTCTGGCTTTCTCCATAGCAGAACGATGGGGCTTTGCGTCGAGGAAAGCAATCGCTCCTCATCAGCAGATATCTGGCAATGCTTTCTGGCTTCTGCTATATCAGCGACCATGATAGCCAGCGGTTTGAATGGCCGCCGCTTTCTTTGGCGCAGCAATTCCACAGCTTTCTGGCTGGTGGCATTGCAAGCCAGGAGATAACCGCCCAGGCCTTTAATTGCCAAAATCTTGCCTTCTTTCAGTAATCTGACTGCGGTGGCGATGACCTCTTTAGCGCCTTTCGGTTTTCCTTTGACATCCAGCAGCTCCAGTTGTGGCCCGCATTTAGGGCAGGCATTGGGCTGGGCATGAAAACGGCGGTCCAGAGGATTGTCATATTCTGCCTGGCACTGCGGGCACATCTGGAATGAACGCATGGTGGTATTGGGGCGGTCATAGGGGATGTCCTCGATGATGATGAACCTGGGGCCGCAATTGGTGCAGTTGGTGAAGGGATAGCGGTAGCGCCTGTTTTGCTCATCGGAGATTTCTTGCCTACAGGCCTGGCAGGTGGCGATGTCGGGCGAGACCAGTTGATACTTGCCTTCCTGTGCAATACTGTGGCGGATTTCAAACTTAGTATAATCTGCTGGTGGGTGATAGCTGATCGAGATGTCTTCTATGTGCGCCAGCGGCGGCGCCTTTTCCTCGAGGTCTTTCAGGAAACATTCCAGGTTTCTTTTCTCTCCCTGGACTTCTATCTTGACGTCTTCGGAGGTATTGCATACCCAGCCAGCAAGACCATAGCTGGTGGCCAGTTGGTAGATAAACGGTCTGAAGCCCACCCCCTGCACCACGCCGCGGGCACTGATGCGGGCAAGCTCTACCGTGCCGGTTTTATTCATGGGACTGTGGTAATTGTACTTTAACCAGCTACACTGGACAAAACGGTAGTTTGGAGTCTCAAGATGCGAGTTTCAAGTGGCATCCCACAACTGGTCGCTTGAAACTTGTGACTGGCAACGGGTCAGGTGATGGAGTTGGCAGCTTGGGCGGTGAGGGCTGCGCCGAGGGCGGCGATAATCTGGGGCTGCTGGGGCACCAGGACATTGATACTCAGTTCTTGCTCTATCATAGTCACTAGGCCGATGTTGAAGGCTCCGCCGCCGCAGATAGCGCATGGTTCTTCCAGCTTCACCTTTTTCACCAGCGACGAGATTTTGTCAGCCAAAGCCTTATTGACGCCGGCGGCGATGTCCTCTTTTGGCATGCCCTCCGCCACTCGGGTGACGGCCTCGGATTCGCCGAACACGGCGCAGCCGGTGCTGAAAGCCACCGGGTTCTTAGATAACAGGGAAAGCGGGCCGAAGTCCTTGAGGTCAATCCGCAATACATTGGCTATAACTTCGATGAAACGTCCGCTGCCGGCGGCGCACTTCTCGCTAACAGCAAAATTGGTTACCATGCCCTGTGGGTCTATGCGCATCACCTTGCTGGACTGGCCAGCAATATCTATGGCTGTTCTAGCCGCGGGAAAGACCTTGTTGATGCCCCGAGCCGTGCAGATCATATCGCTCACCTTCTGGCTGGCGAACTGGACATTTCCAGCGCCGGTGCCTGTGGCTACTGTGGCAGTGATGTCGTCTGCTGATAGCTTCAGCTTAGATAGCAGCTCTTGTCTAATCTTCTCAGCCGTCTGGCGGTAGTTGGCTCCAGAGAGCATGACGGTATGGGCAATAGTCTCACCATCTCTGATGATAACGCCCTTGCTATAGGCTGAGCCGATGTCTATTCCCATGAACCAACTCATATCATCCTCTATTCAAAGAAGGTAGCTTTCTCCAGCCGGCGCGGCTTAGTTTCTACTTTTTCTCCCTGTGCCTGCGCTTTGGCCACGATTTCCGATGCCAGGGTAGCTGCTCCCAGTGCGCCTGTGATGAGGGGGTCTTTAGGCACTAAAAGCTGGCAGCCCAGATTATCGCTCATGGCTTTAACTATGCCTATGTTCTTGGCCACACCGCCCGTAAGAACCACGTCTGGCTCCACCTTCAGTCTTCTGGCCAGGGCCGCCACCCGGCTGGCCAGGGCATCATGAAGTCCGGCGATGATATCTTCCACCTTCTCTCCTTCGGACAGTTGCGACACTATCTCCTGCTGGGCAAATATGGTGCAGAAGTTGCTGATGGATACCTTCTTGGTGGACTTAAGCGACATTGGGCCCATGTCCTCTAGGCCAATGCCCAATGTGGCAGCCACCATCTCCAGGAACCGGCCGGTGCCGGCGGCGCACTTGTCGTTCATAGCGAAGTCCACCATTTTGCCGTCTGTTATCTTCATGCACTTGGCGTCCTGCCCGCCGATGTCAATGGCTGTCCTCACCGAGGGGAACTGGCTGAAGATACCGCGCGCGTGGCAGGTTAGCTCTGTTATCTGGCGGTCAGCAAAGGGGACGTTCAGTCGACCATAGCCCGTCGCCACGATGTAGGCAATGTCATCGAGCTTTAATTTGGCCTGAGCCAATGCGTTCTGCATGACCTCGTTAGCGAGTTGGCGGTGCTCGGGACCGGTGGGGCCCTTGATGACAGACAATATCTGGCCACCCGAATCCACGATGACGGCCTTGGTCATGGTAGAGCCAATATCAATACCTGCGAAATACACGTCGCTCTCCTGACAGCTTCTCTATATGGCCGACTTTGGCTGCCATTTATGATTTATGGTCAGTGCTCTGGGGGCAATTATTCACTCGAATTTCAAAGTGTGAGCTATCTTAGAGAAGGCAGCCTCGTCGTATGAAACTAGCAATGGTACTGTGGTCACTGTGACCAGGATCCACTTTCCTTTCTGTTGCGCACCAAGAGACAAGGCTTCAGCGGGAAACCCCGTCGCCACCTTGAACGTCAGTTTCGTTTGAGTGGCTAGCGTACCGTCTGGTAAAGTTACCTGGCTCTCGGGACCGACATTAATATCGGTGTTACCTGCTTCCGTGAGTGCTGAAGTAATCGCACTCGCAAAAGTGGCTTCGTCCCTGATGCTCACGGTTATCACTGGCACTCTTTCAGGCGCTCCGGCGTAGAGAACTTGCGAGCCTTTGGTCTCTTTCTGTGCCCAGTTCTTGGGGTATTCTATGGAGAAGCCATAGTCTGCGTTCCGATATAGGGTAGTCTCTACTGTGGGCGCGCCCTGAGCTGACGGTTGCTCTCCTGCTATCCCTTCCTGCCTGCAAAAGGCCTGCTTCTGGATTTTGACCAGTTCGGGTAGGGCTTGCACATCGGTTATGAATAGTCGGAAGAGAACTATGCCACGCTCGCTGGGTGCCACAATTACCCTGGCATTACCCAGCGCTGGTTGTGGCTTGTTCTTCCCCACCAAAAGAAGCTCAATAGGATTCGATTCAGCCTGTTCGTTGTTGATAACGAAGAAGTTGTCGGAATTTGAGGCGAAAAATGACACCGACCAGTAAGTTTCCGGAACCATTGCCGTGATGCGAAGCGGGTTCTGACTTACATCGTAGATGATGATGGAGTACAGCAGGTCAGGGCTGGGCCTGACAACGCTCCTGTCCTCGGCGGTCTTGAGCTGGCCATGGAATACCATATTTTTGGGAAGCGACCCGAATCTTTCGTTCATGGTCTCATCCATGATGTCATAGGGCATGGCTATGACCGCCATGACATTGGTGACCACGGCCACCAGAATGGTTGCTAAAGCCGTCCAGCCTATCCACTTCCTCATTGGCATTTCTCCTTGATGATGCGGGGCAGTTCGGCGGCACCCGGATCGTTGAGCAGGGCATGCCCTGGCTTATACAGACGTAGCGTTAGCGACAAACTCTGTTGATTGCCCGAGGGCAGCCAATTGACTTCCTTAGGCGTGGCGGAAAGATGTATTCGGAACACGCCATCTGCATCACGCACCAGATTGTTGCCGTTATAGGAGTATATGTCCTGGGGATTTGGAATAAGGAAATCGTCTTTGCCATATACCGTGATGCTCCACCACTCAGTATCCAGGTCTTTGCACTCGATTGCGTAGTCGCAGGAACCACGCAGCGGTTGTCCATCGCTATCGCTGTAGGTGCTAAAGTAGACTGCCTCAGACTTGGTGAGTGCTAGGAGCCCATGCCGGGCAATGGCGGCTCTAAGGTATGTCCCCGCGTGTTGGCTACCTATGTCCAGGTTGGTCATCCACGGCCCATTTTTGACTGCCTTGCTCACAAAGATGAGGTCAACCAGCGGTGAAGCGGTGACATTGCCGATGGCAATGCCCAAGGCCAGAGCAATAACTGCGGCAATCAGGAATTTAATTGGTTTCGCCATTCACAACCCCTTGCGTTGCATTTACTCAGCTTATAGTCTCCAGGAAGGCTTCGACCCTGGTGCGGAGTGGTGCCAGGGAGCCCATGGTATGGTCATACTCGATATAGGTGCTGGGAATGCCGATGCTCTCCAGGTAGTCCTTCATGGCCGGCATCTCGAAAGCAAAGGGGTCACAATACCTGACCAGCAGCAGGATTGCGCCGTTGACCTTCCAGTCCCTGGTCAGGCTCTTAAGATAGCCAAAGCGGCTCTGGATGTCTTTGGCGTAGTCCTTATGTGTTTCGCCCAGCTTGGCCTGCCTGAAGGTGCGGGCGCAGGTTATCTCCTCCAAATAATAATGGGCAAGATTATCTATCAGGTCACCATCTGGCTTTACCTGTCCGCGGAACGGTCTGATGCCGCCACAGCTTTCGTTGAGCACCACGTTAGCCTTGGCTTCCAACAGCCGCATGACCTCAACTTCGTCCAGGCTGCTGCCCCAGACCATGAGGCGGGCGAGCTTCTTCTCCGGGCCACTGCCACGCGCCTTGACCTCAGCTATCACATCGGCCAGAAGCTCGTTGCCTTCAGCCACCGGGATGCTCAGCACTGCCTTTATCACCTGGACCAGCTCGATTCCTGAGATGAGTGGTGGTATCGGCTTGGTCAACTCATACAGTTGGTTTACCAGTGCCCGCTGCTGGTTGTGGATTTTGATGGCAGCCTTGAGCTTGTCATCAGCCAGTTTCTTCCCGGCGAATCCTTCCAGCGTCTTCTTCAGGTCGTTGAGTTGACCTTTGAAATAGCCGTAAACCTCGGAGCGGACACTGCCCGGTATGTCCAGGAAGTGAAAATAGCCATAGTTGACATAAGACTCCCAGACACGCATGGTTTTCTCTTGGGGGTCACAGGAATGGGCAGCGATAAAGCCATCGAAGAAATCCTCTTTACCCTTGAGCGCACAGTCGAGACAGCTACGCATGATGGGGCAGAAGGATGCGGGCAAAGCCCTATCCGCCTCGGTCACCGACTCATTGATGTTAGCATAGGTGCGGTAGGGCACCAAGTCCAGCGCGGTGAGCATCTCCAATGGGACATAGACGCAGGGATAGCCAACAATCTTCTTGCCTTGCGCCTTGAGCTCCTTGGCACGTCTGGGGCGGTCGCCATATATCTCTGCTGCTTTACTGAGCCCCTTGCTCTTCTCTACCATATTTCACTCCTTTACCAGTCGAAACCTTCCTGCTTCCTGACGCCGCGGTAATGATCCATGGTTTGTTCAAAAGGCTCGGCTCGTGCCAGCGTATCAACGGGGTCGAACAACCGCAGGTCAACGATGTCTCCCTCTATGATTAGCGAGGGCACCTTGAGCTTGTCCTGCAGCATGCTAGCCACAAATGGCAGGTGGGTAGAGGCGCTGCGGCAACTGATTAGCGGATGCAACATGGCGCCATCGCATCGCCATTCTCTGGCGTACTTGAGATAGGGGTAGGCAAAGGCGCCGCCAAGGACATTATTCTTGCGGGCGTCTTCGTAGTAGCCCAAGAATTTCTGCAGGCTGAACTTGGTGATGCGTTCCAGATGGTCTTTGACATGGCTCAAATCAATAGGTATGGGCGGGCGGTAGCCGAAGCTCTCCACCACGAAATTCCAGCCTCTTTCAGCCAGCTTGTCGAAAAGGTCCAGGCTATGCCAGGGCGGCAGCTCGGCGAACACCAGCCGATACTTCTCATCTGCTATGGCACCTATGCCTTTGTCCACCCTTTCTTTTACCTCGTCGTACACTGCCTTGATGCAGGGTAGCGTCTCCTTGGGGTTGCCCAGCATAAATAATGCAGGAGCCATGGAGCTCCAGAAATCCCTGCTGTGCATGGGGCAGGGCCGATTTTTGCGCAGCTCGCAAACCTCAAACCAAACACGATTTATCTCTATCATCAGGTTTACTATTTCGTCCAGCTTGGCCCAGTCCATCTTTCGGCCTACCATCTGCTCTACGAAAGCCACGAAATCGCGCAGGTGCTTCACCCCCAGCTCCACAATACGGTCGTAGGTACCTTCCATGAACATTTCCTTTACGCCGGGGGCTGTGCTCTCCAGGTTCCAAACGGGCACGTCCAGGTAACGGCCCAGCGCTTGGAACCACTTGTAGCGGGCATCACAGATGGCGGTGGAAGCAAGCAAAAATGCTGGCTTTGGCAGTCCGCCCAGAGGGGCATCCGGCGGTATCTTGCCGCCGTGCTCCTTCATCATCTTCGCCGTGTACCCCAGATTGACACGACTATAGCCGCAGAGGTGTGTGGGGAATCCTTCTGCATCGGAGAAATCCAGAAAAGGCTGGGCTTGTCCGAAGGCGGCCACGGCTCCGCCGTAGTTCTCAGGGTACAGCACTTCCAGGTCCATAGCTTTGAGAATTGGGTCACCGTAGTAGAAATTGAGCATGGCCCAGACTGTGGGCTTGCCTGCCTTCATAGCTTCGGCGCTCTTGGCATAGGCCTCATTCACCAGGGCACGGAGGGGATACATGGACTTGAGGCGTAGGATGGTTCTTTTCTTCTCTTCGACGACCATTTCTACCTCCTTGAATTGCGATAACGGGCTGAGTCGGTATTATAACACAACAGAAATATATTGCGACCACGTGGAGGACGTGGCGCACACGGTGTTGCTTCTGGCATCTGACGAATCGGCATACATCACCGGTCAGACCATATGTGTGGACGGCGGCATGTTCATAATGAGAAGCGTTTTCTACGTGTCACTCACCTTCGACTGGCTGTCCAAGAACTCCAAGAGATGATGTGACTTACGTAGGGGCGTGTTTTCAAACCCGCCCGCCCACGGGCGCACCTGAAGGTACGCCTCTACATGCTTTTTAGATGCCTCTCCTTGCAAGAGCCCTAGAGTTTAGTAGGGTGGGTTCGAGAACTTACTCTACTGGCATGAGCGGTCGTTAGCGCTGCAATATGAGGTTTTGCAGGCCGCCGGCTACCAGCGCTGACGCTGTCATGATGCCGGTGGCTTTCAGCATGTCTTTCCAGCCCAGCTCTCGCGACAGTATGGCAAAGGTAGCTACGCAGGGGAAGAGCATGGCAAGCACGGTGCTGCTTATCACCAGTTGCTGAGGGGTCAGCCCCAGGGGGGCTAACATGCCCACCGCCACGTCCTTGCGCACAAAGCCGATAGCCAGCGCCACCACGGTCTCCTTGGGCAGTCCCAGAAGCCCGGTGACCACCGGTGCGGTTACGTTGGCTATGAAATCGAACACGCCGATGGTATATAAGATGTTCACCGCCAGCACCGCTCCCAGCACGATGGGCAAGGCTTCCTTGATGAATCCGTAAATGCGCAGCCAGAGCTTCTCGCCAACCACCCGCCACGGCGGGAAGCGGTATGGGGGGATCTCCACCAGCAACTCAGGGCTGAATCCCTTTACCGTACGGTTCAGGATAAGGCCGATGACCACCCAGGACAGAAACAGCGTGCCGTAGACCATTGCTACATATTGCCAGCCCTGTTGCCCCACCAAGCCTATAATCATTGCCTGCAACGCGGCGCAGGGGACAGCGATGGAAATCAGCGTGGCGGCAATGAACCTCTGCTTGCGGCTTTCCAGGATGCGTGTGGCCATCACTGCCGGCACGTTGCAGCCCAGGCCAAGTATGGTGGGGATGATGGCATAACCGTGCAATCCCAGCCGGTGTAGCATGGTATCCGCCAGCACCGCTAATCGCGGCAGGTAGCCCACATCCTCCAGTATCCCCAGCACCAGGTAAAAGGAGAGGATATAGGGAATCACCACGCCGAACTCTATATACAGTCCGGTGCTGAGCAAGCCGAATGATTGCATATAGTCAATCTGCCCATTTATCAATTTGCCTATCAGCATGCTGTGCCAGATACCGCCCGGCTCAAGCATGGCGCTCAGCTTCATCAGCAGCGGCGCCCAGAGCCGTTCGAAGAAAGGGTCGGTTATGTAGTTGATAACGCCTTCGCCGATAAGGCGAATGACCCAGAAGCTGGCGAGTAGCACCAGTATTGCTAAGACAGCTCCGCCTGCAGGGTGGCTGCTAATATCTTCCAGCCTCTCGCGCCAGGTATGGTGCCGATGGCTTAGCGACTGCACCTGGTTGACGATATCGCCAACCCTGGCCCATCTTTCCGCATCGCTGACGAAGGCAATCGGCGGCGCTGCTGCACGGGGCATGCGTTCCACCAACTCCTTAATCCCCTCGCCGGTTACTCCTACAGTGGGCACGATGGGCACGCCCAGGAGCCGCTCCAGGCTGGTCACGTCTATGTTAATGCCGCGGTGGCGGGCATCATCCCACATGTTCAATGCCACTAATACGGGTAGCCCCTTTTCCAGCAGTTGCAGGGTAAGGTTCAGGTTTCTCTCCAGATTGGTGGCATCGACAACGTTGACGATGATATCTCCCTGCTTCAGCATATCCAGTGCCACCTCTTCGGCTTTGCTGGTTGGGTCGAGGGAATAGGTGCCGGGTACGTCTATGATTTGGGCCTGCTCTTTTCCTAGCCTTAGCTGGCCTTCGGTGAACTCTACGGTGGTGCCCGGGTAGTTGGAGGCAATGATGTGCGTGCCGGTGAGGCGGGAGAACAGTACGCTCTTGCCCACGTTAGGGTTTCCCATGAGCAGTATTTTCATTGTAACTCTCCGGATATTCAGCCTGGGTTATCGACTTCGACTACTATCTTGTTTGCCATTCCGAAGCCGATGGCTATCTGCGTATGGTCAACCTTGAACGTTACCGGGCCGCGTAAGAATGTAGAGCTGACCTTGGTGATTTTTTTGCCCGGCCTTATGCCCATAGCCTCCAGCCGCCGCACCAGGCCGTGGCCACCCAAAATCTCGATTACAGCGCCGCTTTGGCCGGCTTCCATGCGCCTTAGCGTTACCTGTCTTTTTTCTGCCATCATGGTTCTATTTCCTTTTCTTGCCCCTGCGACAATTGGAGCACAGGCCAGTCAGGCTCACCTCCACGCCGGCAACATCGAAATCGTATTCCTCGCCGATTTCTCCCTTGAGCTTCTGTGTCAGGGGAAAATCGAACTCAACCACCTTACCGCAACCGAGGCAGCACAGGTGCTGGTGCTCGGCAGCAGCCTTGGCCTCGTAGTGATGATGCTCCTCGGCGAAGTGCCGCTCCTCTATCAGCCCCAGTTTTTTAAAGAGATGCAGGTTGCGATAGACCGTGGAAAGATTGATGCGGGCGTGTTTCTCCTTTGCCAGCCGATAAAGCCCATCGGCATCAAGGTGGCAATCGCTGTGGCGGATGAGGTCAAGGAGCAGGGCGCGTTGCGCAGTCACCCGCTTGCTGGAGTTATTCAGCACCTGCCTGGCACTGGCGGGTTTAGGGCGGGTGGAACTCACCATCAAAGTCTCCTCTCTAGCCATCGCCTCTAATTGTAACGCAAATGCAAATCGTTTGCAAAATAAGGGGAGCGAGAGGCGCCTTTGGGATTAGGGGGCTATCTCAGAGCCTCAGGAAACAACGGGGTTTGTGTAGGGTGGGTTCATAAACCCACCAGTCCTTCCCGTGAAGGGACAGACCTTCAGGTCTGTCCCTGTGTTTGCTATTACTTCCCTAGCACGCTGGGCAGCCAGGTGGCGATTGGTGGGAAGAGCATGACGATAATCAGGCCGATGATCTGCAGTATGACAAAGGGGACAATGGAGCGGTAGATATCCCCCATGGTAATCCCCTTGGGAACGATGGCCTTGAGATAGAACAGGTTGAAGCCGTAAGGTGGAGTCAGATAGGCAGCCTGCATGTTGACGATGAACAGGATGCCGAACCATAGGGTATTGAAGCCCAGTGCCTTGATGATGGGAAAGGCTATGGGGGCCACCATCATCACCACCGCGAAATCGTCGATGACGAATCCCAGCAAGAGAATGATGAGCTGGATGGCAATCAGTACTACCCAGGGGCTTAGTTCCAGCCCTCCAACCATGTTCATCACCATGGTCTTGGCGCCCATAGCGCGGTAGAGATTGTTGAAGGCGCCGGCGCCCAGCAGCACCCAGGCGGCCATGCCGCCGACGAAGAAAGTCTCCTTGCAGGCCTCTGACACCACCTGCCAGTTCAGTTTACGGTAGACAGCAGCGCAGATGAGGGCACCAAATGCCCCGATAGCTGCGGCCTCGCTGGGTGTGGCGATTCCGGTGTAAATAGACCCCAGGATAAGCAGGATTAACAAAACGGGGAGGACTACCGACTTCAGGGAAGCGAACCTGTCCTTCCAGGTCACATCTTCTTCATACACCGGGAACCACTGCGGGCGGAAGCGCCCAGCAATACCGATGTAGGCTATGAACAGGCTGGCTAGTAACAACCCGGGGAGAATGCCACCGGCGAACATGTCACCCACCGATTCCCCGGTGACCATGCAGTACAAAATCATGATGATGCTTGGGGGTATCAGTATGCCCAAAGCGCCGCCGGCGGCGATGGTACCTAAGGCTATCTGCTTGTTGTAGCCCCGGTTGAGCATGGCGGGCAGAGCTATTAAACCCATGGTGACCGTGGCTACGCCGCTGACGCCGACGATAGCGGCGAAGATGACGCAGATGAGCACCACGCCCATTGCCAGGCCTCCTCTCACCCGGCCAAACCAGAGGTGTATGGCGCGGAACATGTCTTCGGCTATTCCAGAGCGCTGGAGTATGGAGCCTATTAGCAGGAAGAGGATGGCGGCAATGAATATGGGCTGCGTCCAGTTTTCGTAGGCGATGGAAGCCATCAAAGAGAGCGCCTCAGTGCCCCAGAGCAGAAAGGTGAATATGACCGCCACACCGCCCAGACAGAAGGCGATAGGCAAACCAGTAGCCAGCAGCAGGAAGAGCGAGCCGAATAATATCAGTGTAATCAGGGCGACATTCATGATG
>Ga0194125_10004379_pt1 | contig 22067 bp, 18 predicted proteins | sample TA2KigC250mmetaG_FD_148626 | JGI IMG/M metagenome (GOLD analysis project Ga0194125, IMG submission 148626) | Freshwater microbial communities from Lake Tanganyika, Tanzania - TA2015034 Kigoma Deep Cast 250m | ecosystem: Environmental > Aquatic > Freshwater > Lake | place: Tanzania: Lake...
GTCATTATGCAAATTTGCAGGTGATTCCGCCATCGACGACGAGCTGGATCCCTGTCACATACTTGGCCTCATCTGAAGCCAGATACAGAGCGGCATAGGCCACGTCCCAGGCATCCCCCATCTTTCCGGTTGGACATTGTTTATTCCGGATATCAATCATTCTTGGAATATCTCCGGCGGCATAAACCTGTTTAAGTGGTTCCACGTAAAATGGAGTTTCCATCAATCCAGGTAGGATACAGTTCGCGCGGATATTTTTTTGTGCGTATTGGAGTGCAACACACTGGGTGAATCCGAGGATCCCTGCCTTGGTCGTGTAATAGGTGATATACGGGACTCCCGTATAGCGAATAGCAGCAATGGAGGAGATGTTTATGATTACACCACTCCCTTGCTTCTCCATATTGGGGATCACATATTTGCATGTCAAAAACATGCTTTTAAGATTGACTGCCATGACACGGTCCCAGGTTTCTTCGCTCGTTTCAACGGGGCCGCCGGGCACAACCATGCCAACGTTATTGTGAAGAATGTCGATACGGCCATAGATCTTAATACATTGATCCACCATCGATTTTACTTCCTCAGGTTTGGAGACATCGACCTTCATCACCCCACAAATCCCTCCCTCTTTTTCGATGATGGCCTTTGTCTCTTCAGCTGCAGCGAGGTTAAGGTCAACGGCGAAAACCTTGGCACCCTCACGGGCAAATAAGACGGCTGTTGCTTTACCATTCCCCCACCCAGGTCCACTGGATCCGGCTCCTGTTATAATCGCCACTTTATTTTTCAATCGTTCACCCATTTTCTTTACCTCCTTCCCTGGAAATTCTTTAGCAATACGAATGCCAATGTTCATAATTATTGAATATTTGTAACTTGCTGTAAATTGTGGTGGTTTTTGATTAGAAGGTTTTTGGAATAAGGAAAAGTTGGTCATTTAAGGAATTATTTTTGCAAGATTGCAAAATGTTTGCTCAACTACAAATCATCCCTTATCAGAAATGGCACAGGGCATTGGGAAAGTCTATTTTTGTATTTCAAAATGCTTTATTTTGCGATAGAGAGTGGCCGGATGGACTTTCGCATGAAGGGATGCTTTATTTAAGTCTTTAGGAAATTTTTTTAAGAGGTTTTCTACATATCTCTTCTCGAACAATTCTTTGGCCTTATCATAGGGATAATCCAAGAAATCATAATCCTCTTCTCCACGGAAGATGGTGATATGTTCGAGAATATCCTTGTCCGTGATGGTTTCTCCAGTATGAAGGGCTACAATTCTTTCGATGACATTTTGAAGTTCCCTCACATTTCCGGGCCATTCGTGGTTCATAAGAACTTGTAATGCCTTAGAATGGATGGCTTTTTTATCCTTACTCATCGAAGAGCAATATTTCTCTATAAAATAGTTGGCCAACAGAGGGATGTCCTCCCGCCTGTCTCTGAGTGGAGGTAAGTCTATTTTGATCACATTGATTCGATAAAACAGATCTTTTCTAAAACGTTTTTTCACGACTTCTTCTTGAAGATTTTTATTCGTCGCCATAATCACTCTGACATCTACTGGATAGGGCTTTGTGCCCCCCACCCGAATCACTTCCTTTTCTTGCAGACACCGAAGCAATCTGATCTGTAATGAAGGGCTTGCTTCTCCTATTTCATCAAGGAATAATGTCCCACTATCCGCTTCCTCAAAATATCCTTTGGTCGTTTTGAAAGCCCCTGTAAAAGAGCCTTTTTCATATCCAAAAAGGGTGGTTTCAAGGAGATTTTCAGGCAACCCACCGCAATCGAGCGCTAAAAAGACAGACTTCTTTCGAATACTATTCATATGGATGGCATGAGCCGTTAATTCTTTACCGGTCCCGCTCTCTCCCTGGATGAGAACATTACTTTCCACTTCGGAGGCTTTTTTAATTAACTCGAATATCCTTTGCATGATCGCACTTCGCCCAATAATGTTAGAGAATAATGATTGGCTTTTTAATCTACTCTTCAATAATAAATTTTCTCTTTCTAATCTTCCCTGATAGATTGCATTCTTGACGGTGATTAATACCTTCTCTGTTTCTTCAAAGGGTTTCATTAAGAAATCAAACGCACCTAATTTCATTGCGCGGACAGCGTTCTCCACCGTTCCATAAGCAGTAATGATGACGACCGGGGTGAGAGGATTGATTTCTTTAATTTGTTTTAAGATATCTATTCCATCAGCATCCGGAAGTCTGATATCCAGGATCACTAAATCGTATGGAAATCCCCTGAAAAAACCCAACCCGTCGGACCCATTGGAGGCTGTTTTTACGGAGAAATTGGTTTTTTCAAAAACCTTTTGAAAATATTCTCTTGAAAAGAGCTCATCATCAATGATTAGTACTTTTTCTTCTTTTGCCATAACTTTCGCAGTATCTCCATTCGGTATGGAATTGATGCCCCGTGTCCCGAGAGCGCCCTCAAACCATGAAAATCCGTACCCCCCCTCTCTTCCCCCCTTAGTTTAAGGGGGGTGAAGGGGGGTTAGAGATTTTATTTTCTATTGTAGTGCGTCCGACACTTCTTTACATAATCCGTTCAGCCTGAGCTTGTCGAAGGGTGAATCATATCAAAGGGTTCCGTTCATGGTTCGACAGGCTCACCACGAACGGACGAAAAGGGATTTATGACGCACTACACTAGCTAACTCGAAGGGAGGATAATTGTGAAAACGCTGCCGATCCCTTCTTCACTCTCGACGTCAATATGTCCGCCATGGTTCTTCACAATTTGATATGCAAAACTTAAACCAAGCCCATGTCTTTTCCCATTCTTTTTGAGCGAAATGAAAGGGAGAAAAATTTTATTAAGATACTCCTTCGGAATTCCTATCCCAGTGTCTGAAAAAATAATTCTGATCTCTTTTTTCATCTCATCATATTTAGTTTCGACTCGAAGACTTCCTCCATCCTCCATGGCTTGAATAGCATTGGTCAAAATGTTTAAAAAACATTGTTTAAGTTGAATTCCATCCCCCAAGATGGGTGAAACATCTGGGCCCCACAAGGTTTTAATGGACGCTCTGCTTAAGTTCTCTCCGAATTGTTCTCGCAGGGTTTGAAGCGAATCCGTTAGAACTTCATGGATATCGGTTCTCGAAAATGTGAGATAAGGGTCTTTAATGCAATTCAAAACACTGGTTATAATTCTTAAACATTCTTTTCCAGCTCTTGAAATGGTTTCCGCCAGGTCTTTTTTGGGGTCCTCGGTCTCCATTTCTTTCAATAACATTTCAGAAAAATTAACGACCCCGATTAATGGGTTATTCAGTTGATGAGCAATTCCTCCCATCAGTTCAGAATATAAAGCTAATTTTTCGCTCAAGTGCAGTCTTTCTTCTATCTCCTTCTTCTCTGTTAGGTCGAAAAGCAGGTATAGTTTTGCAATAGAATTGCCCCTGGTATTCTTGATGTCTGATATACGAATAGAGGTCGGGAAAGTAGTTTGGTCCTTCTTTACACAGGTGACCTCCTTTGAGGCGTAAAAAATTTTCCTTTCTGATCCTTTGTTGAATTGAATCCCCGTAAAGAGAAAATCTATTTTTTTCTTTAATACCTCTTCTTCCATATAACCAAAGATGGTTTCTGCCGTCTTATTAAAAATAAGGATTCTACCTGAAAGGTCCGTACTGATCACTATGTTGGGGGAGGAATCAATGAGGAATTCAAGAAAGTTCTTGGATTCTTGTAACTCTTTCGTTCTTTTTTCGACGAGTCTTTTCTCTTGGCCAAGTTCTTCGGCATGTTCATGGAGAAGAATAAAGTATCTCCCTGATGAAAAGGGTGCTCCTCTGGCCCGATAAGTTATTTGTTGGGAGTAGTATTGAGGGATGTATCGGTCGATAATGATATCGAAAGAGGTCCCATTCTTTAATAGTTTAAAATAGGGTTTTCTTGCACCCTGTTCAAGGGTCTTTGGGAAAGCCTCCTCGAATGTCTTCCCCAATATCTTTTGTCTTTCAATTTGTGACGCCTCCTCTTGTTTTTTATTCATTCTGATAATCTTTCCATTTTTATCGAGCAGCATCATTCCGATGGGTAGATTTTCAATCAAATCCTCTGCGAAAATTAGGCGTTTATTTTTTCCTGCGCATTTCCTATTCATTATCTTTCCCCCTTTAAGACCAACCTTTCCGGTAAATCATTGCAAATTTGCAAAATATTCGCAAGATCGCAACAAAATATCCTGCTATCCTCACTTTATTAAAATACTCTAATTCCTTACTTTAATCAAATTCTTTAAATCCCAATAAGTTACAAGCGAGTCGGTTTTTAAAGATATTGGCACTTGTCTTGCAATTTATTTATCTCGGTATGTTTAAAATTTAAATTCAATGGAGGTGGGATGATGAAGAAAAGGGCATGGTTCATTGGCATGTTGGTCTTGGTAATGGGTCTTACTTTGGCAGCCACATCGGAGGCACAGACTAAGTGGCGAATGGCTACGGCACGAACCCCTGCATTGACTCCTTTCCATGAGGGGGATGTCAAGTTCGCGGAAATGGTAAATAAGATGAGTGGGGGGCGGCTTACGATCTCAGTCCATCCCGCGGGAGAGCTCATGCCAGCTTTTGAAGTATTCGATGGGGTGAGAAAGGGTGTCATTGAAGCCGGTGCTGCCTGGCCAACCTATTGGACCGGTAAGAATACGGCTTTTGATTTATATTGTTCAGTCGGGTTTATGATGACTGCCCCCGATTATATGACGTGGCTTTATGAAGGTGGCGGCCTGAAGTTGGGGCAGGAACTTTATGCGAAATATGGCCTTATGTACTTTCCGGTGGCTATCACAGGTCCGGAATCTGGTTTTCGAACCAATAAACCGGTGCGGACCCTTGACGACTTCAAGGGCATTAAATTAAGGACAGGTGTTCTTCAGACCATCTGGGTTATGGAACAAATTGGTGCCAAGCCGGTGAGAATCCCAGGAGGAGAGATCTATATGGCCCTTAAATTAGGGACTATTGACGGGGCCGAGTTTGGGGCGCCTTCGACCGACTGGGGGCTAAAATTTCAAGAAATCAGCAAGTACTGGGTGACTCCTGCAGGATGGCACCAGGTGGGAACAGTGTCAGATCTGATGATCAACATGGATGCCTGGAAGAAATTATCCCCTGATCTCCAGGCGATTATCGAGCATGCAGCCATGGCGAATATGGTCTGGTCCTATGCAAAATCGAATTGGGATGCGTCTGCTGCTGTAGAGAACTTCAAGAAGGCAGGGATTCAAGTGAGCCCCCTGGATCAGGCTTCCCAGGAAAAATTGGAGGAACTGAGCATCAAGTTTATTGAAGTGGAATCTGCCAGGAATCCTGACTATGCGAAAATAGCCAAATCCATGGTAGACCATCTGAAACGGTATGACAAAATCCGTGAATTGGAGGGTCGCTTCAGAGTTGGGACTCCTTTAAAAAAGTATCCGGAAATCAAATAACTCTGTATCCATGAGGTGCCCCATCCATGTGCTGTTTGCTACGGGGCACCTCATGTTTTATCCTCACGGTTCCTAACCCATATTCGAGAATGCATATGACCCTAAAAGGATTTACGAAGGCATGTGATGCTGTCAGTGAATGGACAGGGCGATGGACTGGCTGGTTGATCTGGCCCGTGATGATTTTGTGCGTTTATGAGGTGATCACACGGCGATTCTTTGGTTCGCCTCACATATGGTCTTATGAGGTGATAAACATTTTCTATGGCGCTCACTTTATGCTTCTGGCGGCTTATACTCTTCTCTACCGTGGCCATGTCGCCATCGACCTCGTCGTTGTGCGTTTTTCTCAAAAAACGCAATTAATTCTGAGCGTGGTCAACTATCTCATCTTTTTCTTTCCATTCATTTTGGTCATCCTTTATGTGGGGTTGGATTCGGCTGTAGATTCCTGGAGCTTCTGGGAAAAGACTTCTATCGGATTACCGCTGATTACCCCCATCATGAAGACACTGACACCGGTTGCGGCTATCCTGCTACTCATACAGGGGCTATCCGAATTTTTAAAAATGATATTCTCTGGGTCTAAGGGAGAAAAGAGATAATGGTTGAATTCAAAATCGTACTGATGACGGCCCTCATGTTTGCTGGCCTTTTCATCGGCCTTTTTCTCGGGCATCCTTTGGCCTTTGTTTTGGGCGGATTGGCGGTCATTTTTGGCCTTATTTCCTGGGGTCCTGCCTGTTTCCCTTTGTTTGTCAATCGTATTCTCGGGCTGACGGATAATTTTATTCTGGTTGCTATTCCCATGTTCATTTCGATGGCCAACCTGTTGATGTACTCAGGCGTTGCGGACGACCTCTTTGAATCGCTTCGCTATTTATTGGGTCGTCTGAGGGGGGGATTGGCCATGGCAGTTGTGGTTGTCTGCACCGTGTTTGCCGCCTGCACAGGTGTGATCGGAGCCTCGGTGGTGAGCATGGGACTTTTGGCTCTGCCCATGATGATCAAGTATGGTTATGATAAAAAATTGACGGCCGGAACGATCATGGCAGGGGGGACCCTTGGCATTCTCATTCCCCCCAGTATCATGCTCATCGTTATGGGAGACCAATCCGGGTTGTCTGTGGGCAAGCTCTATGTCGGGAGTGTCGTTCCAGGGTTAGTGCTTTCTGCGTTATATTTAATTTACATCGCCACGCGGTGTGGTTTGCGACCAGAATTAGGTCCACCCTTGTCCTTAGAGGAGAGCAGACAGGTACCGGTAAAGAAGCGACTTAAGATGGCCTCCATTTCCCTTGTTCCTCCGGTCCTTCTTATTATTGGCGTGCTCGGCGCCATCTTCAGCGGATTTGCTACAGCCACTGAGGCGGCTGGAGTAGGAGCGTTCCTTGCCCTGTTGATGACCATGGGTTACCGGCGCTTCAATCTGAAGATGTTAAAGGACACGACTCTTTCTACGGCAAAAACCGTTTCCATGGTGATGATTGTCCTCGTTGGGGCAACCTGTTTTACCGGAGTCTTCATGGGGATGGGTGGCGGCAAGGCGTTGACGTCCTTCATCCTTGGGTTGGGTTTGGGTAAGTGGGGAACTTTTTTCTTAATGAATCTGATCGTTTTGTTCTTGGGGTCTTTAATAGACTGGATCGGTATTGTTTACATCACTTTTCCAATTTTTTTACCCATCGCGATAGAACTCGGTTTTGATCCGCTCTGGTTTGTTGTCATTCTTGCCGTCAATTTGCAGACTTCCTTCCTGACCCCTCCCTTCGGTTATGCCCTTTTTTACATGAAAGGGATTGCCGCGAAAGAACTTTCGACCGGTGGTATTTACCAGAGCATTGTGCCTTTTTTAATTTTACAGATCATCGGTGTAGTGATTTGTGTTCTTTTCCCTGACTTAATTTTAGTGCCCGCTTCCTGGATCAAATAGCCCGACGGTAGGTCAGCAATCGGCAATCCGCATTCGGCAATTTCTACAAGGCTCTTCCGGGGACGCCGATGTGCCTTGCGATGACGATCCGCTGGACCTCGGAAGTCCCTTCGCCTATGTCGAGGAGTTTCTGGTTCCGGTAATGGCGCTCGACGGCATACTCCTTCATCAGACCATATCCTCCATGAAGTTTATGTGAACCTGGGGTCAGTCAGAATCGCTCATTCTTACCATGCTTGATATTCCCCTCACCCCCCGCCCTCTCCAGTGTCTGAATTGCAGGGGTCTGAAAAAAAGGCTTGACAAAGAAAACCTTCTTTGATATAGTAAGCCATCAGATTAAAAACGAACGTCCGTTTTTATGCATTTTAAAAAATTCCAATGAGAAATAAGTATGTTATAAACATTCATACAAATATAAAAAATAAATCATTAGTTAAACAAAGACATCAACAAATTTTTGAAGCGGCAATTAAATTATTTTCAAAAAAAGGGTATCATTCCACAACCTTAAGAGAAATTAGCAAAGAGTCTGGTATAACATTAGGTAATTTATACGATTATTTAAATACGAAGGAGGATATTTTATACATTATTCAGGAAAAAGCAACAAAAGCAGTTATTGAAACTATATCCAAAGAAAAGCTGGAGAACCTTGACCCTGTTGAACAACTGAAAAGATTAATTAATTCAGAATTAGATGCAATGAATAGATATCAAGACTTAATCCTTATCATTTACCAAGAGTCTCATGCGATGGGTAAGAAAACACTTCATTCCCTACTTATGAATGAGAGGAAACATGTTGAACAATATGAAAAGGTGATTAGAGATGGAATAAAAAAAGGGTATTTTAAAGTTACCAACATTAGAATGATGGCTAATATGATCAAGATGCTCATAGATGGTTGGGTTATAAAGCGTTGGGATTTAAAAGGAAAAGTTACTTTAGAGGAAATGCGGGAAGGCATTCTTGATGTCATCTTTAATGGAATATTATTTGGCCGGGTGGGTGGCTAATTTTCGCATCCAGGAATTCCGCCAGACATTTCGTCATCTGGAGGATTTAGGTTCGAAGTCGATTTCGCTCAATCCAACTGAAGAAGTGGAAGAACCCTGTCAAATTTCAACGGGTCATGAAACGGGCGGGATACAAATCAGCGGAAGCCAGAAAGACATGGATCAAGATGGATCGCTGGCAATCAGTGCAACGAAAAGAGGTTCTCTTCACGTTGAATCTTGGATGGGCCAAACGCCAAGGCTGATCTTTCTGAACGATTACACGAACTGAGCTCTTAAAATGCCAATTCAACTGCTGATCGAAGAGCGACTTACCTGGCCGGTAAGAGCCGTTCTGTTGGGAGGGGGTGGTCACACTGGACACTTCCTATAAGAAGGAGGTGAAGTGAAAGTTTGGTAACTTAACTTAGATGGGTTCGATCATCATCCATCAGAAAGGAAGGAGGTAAAAAGAATGGTAAAGCATGTCTCGAGAAGAAAGTTTATAAAATATATGGGAGCCGCCGCTTTATCGGCGGGTTCTCTCAACCTACCAGGAAGAGTCTTAGGGCAATCTAAAACATATACAATTAAATTTGCAACCCCGGCTCCCGAATCGCATCCCTGGTATTTTCCAAAGGCGATGACCCCATTCAAGGAGGAGGTGGAGAGGGAGTCAAAAGGCAAGCTCCTCATTGAGTTTTATCCAAACCAAATACTGGTAAAGGTTGGTGGAGAGCTTCAGTCGATTAGAAGCCGAATAGTACAGGCAGTTAATTTCGCTACTGTTTGGCAGCCGGGGCTCTTTCCACTTCACGAGGTGTGGTATTTGCCTGGGGCTTGTACGGCAAGCGCTAAATTCAATAATGACATGTATCGTGAGTTATTGCCTAAATATTTCGAAAAAGAGTGGGCGCAACATGACTTGCACGTGCTTGGTTGGTATATTCCAACTGCCTATGGTGTCTATCATCTGCATACACCTATTAATAAAGTTGAAGATTTTAGCGGCATAGACCTAATGTCATGGTCACCACAGCAGAATAAGGTCCTAAGCAAGCTTAAGGTGGATTTGAGAGCTGGCACTCTTATGGAGATGTACGATAATCTTCAGAAGAAACTGGCTGATGGTGTTGCCCATAATGCAGCAACTGTAGTCACTTACAAACTGCACGAGCTAGGTAAGCCCGGGTATTATAGCCAGGTCGGTGGGCTAGGTGGGGGCGATGCTTTTTATGCTATATCCAAATCATACTATGATGGATTGCCTAAAGAACTGAAAACCATCATCGACAAGGCAAGCCGTAAATGGTTGCAGGACTCCGCTGGCACTGCATATGACACAGCAGAAAACGAAGCTGCGGGAAAGATGCAGGCGGTTGGTGTTAAATACATTGATTGGTCAGCTGCTGAGAAAAAACGTCTGAGAGATGACTATCTGTTACCGACTTTAAAACAGTGGTCTGAGGCTATGGATGCGAAGGGCTTACAGGCGACCACGTTGGTGGATGCCATAGTGAAAGCGCGAGAAGCCGGAGGCCGCTGAGAAAGGGCACTGCTGTGGACACATTTCGATTTCCTCACAACAGGCATACTGCCTGTCGTGAGGAAATCGCGAAAGGGTTTTAACAATGAAAAGAATCATATTCTTGGCTAAGGACTTATTCATGCCTGAACAGACGAGAGATTCAGGAATTGCAAGGCTTTTTCTGGCTGGCGTAGCGGATTTCCTTGCAGGATTGGCGGGAGTGGGAGTATTAGTCTTAAACATTATCGTGGTTATGGATGTCATTGGTCGGCACACTCCCCTAAAACCTCCTTGGGGTGCAGGGGGTGGAGATATCTCGGAGATTGTAATGGCTCTAATCACTTGTTTTAGCGCTGCCTATTGCTGGTATGCTGGTAGCCACGTGCGCATAGAGGTTTTGCGAGATTTCTCTTCTTCTTTAAGATTTCGGGCCACCCTGGACGCCGCGGCTTCCTTAGTTGGTATGCTGTTTGTCGTGGTCATCGTTTGGTCTATAATAGAAGAGTCCCTTTATGGTAATGTTCCGGTGAGTATAGGGCTTGGACTGTCACAGATTCCCACCCGATTGGTTTTTGGTATAGTCATGGCGCATTTCTCTGTGGTCTTAGCAAAATCATTCTGGAGTTATGTTTGTATAGCTCGTGGTGGTAAAGCTAAGGCATGGACTATAATAAAGGTAAAGGGCGATTAGTGTTACCTTTATAGTGCGACCCTAAAAGAGTTGACACTGAAGGTTTAGAGGAATAACTGGATTTCTGCCTCCGCAGGAATGACCCATACGAAGATTGAATCTTTAAGTGGAATTCAGGCAACGTGTTAGAGAAAACCCTTGCCTCGGAGGCGAGGGAGGATTCAGTCTGTTTGTATCGAGGCTCGTGCAGTATCAAATGAAGGAGAAAAGCAGGGAATGGAAACAGGACCTATAATAGTAGGTATAATCATGTTGGTCGGTCTTATAGGGGTTTCTATCTTAAGCATTCCTATTGCATGGGCACTGGGCATTATAGGATTGGTTTTTGCTATCCTTTTGTTGGGATTATCGCCAGGGATTGCTTTGACGGGAATGATGGCGTGGCTTTCGTCTTTTAGCTATTCAATGGCGATGATACCACTATACTTACTTATGGGGGCTTTAGTCAACTATTCAGATCTTGGGACTGATGCTTACCGGTGTTTTAACATGTTGCTGTCCAAAATCAGGGGAGGTCTTTCCATTGTAAGTATAGTGTGTTGTGGCGCTTTTGCTTCAATTTCAGGTTCAAGTACAGCTACAGCAGCTGCGATTGGCAGCATCGCCTTACCGGAAATGGAAGCGTATGGCTACAGCAAATCGCTGAGGACAGGGTCAGTAGCCATAGCGGGAACGTTAGGCATTCTAATACCCCCTAGTATCGCCATGATTTTTTATTCCAGCCTTTGCGACGTTTCTGTGGGTAAATTGTTTATAGCTGGCATCATACCTGGCATCATAACAATTGGCTTGTTCTCTATTGCAGTCTTAATTTGGGTAAGGTTGCAACCGAATGCAGCCCCAGTTAGACAACAAGAACACTTCACGCTTAAACAGAAAGTAAACTCATTGAAAGGACCTTTACCGATATTAATACTCTTTCTTTTCCTCATGGGAGGAATTTACTTCGGCTTCTTTAGTGCTACTGAGGCGGCTGGAATTGGTGCTTTTGCAGCACTATCCATGGTTCTATTAATGAGAAGGCTAAATTGGCAAGCATTTGCAGCATCGCTTCGCGAAACAGTTAGAATAACGGCTTTCATAATGATGATACTAATTGGGGCGAATCTGTTTGCCTCAACCCTTTCCATAACCAGACTGCCCTATGTATTGGCAGATACAATATTAGGATTGCAGATTCCCAGTTGGGGGATCTTGATTGTCATAATGATAACGACTGTTTTTCTGGGTTGTGTGTTGGACAGTTTTAGCCTTATGGTGTTGACTGTACCACTATTTCTCCCTACTATCCTAGCCCTAGGATACGACCCTATTTGGTATGGTGTAGTCACTGTAATTTTGGTAGAGATTGGTTTGGTTACGCCGCCAGTAGCAAGCAATCTTTACGTGGTGAAAGGTATTGACCGTAATGCCACAACTATGGATGTCATTCGAGGAATTGTACCGTTTTTTGTGTGCGAACTCATATTGGTGGCATTGCTTATAGTGTTCCCACAAATAGTTCTTTTCCTGCCTTCTCTGATGTAGAAATTATATTAGAATTACAATAATGGGGAAAGCAATTGGGGCAAGACAAATAATAACGCTGCAATGTTTAGATAAGGTCAATTGCAATGTCATTTGTAACGAACATTCTTGTCGAGACAAAGAATGTAGATAAATAATCTTCAAAAAACAGTTAGGAGGTACAGATGAAAGCAATAGGCAGTTTCCTAACACCCGAACAACGGTTATCAGATTTAGCAAAGGGGAAAAATAGCGGCACCAAAATTATTGTCACAGCTGCCATTACTGGAAGTATTCATACTCCCACCATGTCGCCTGATTTGCCTATCACACCTCAGCAAATTGCTGATGAAGTACTGCGGGTATATCAAGCTGGTGGAGCCGTAGCACATATCCATGTCCGAAACCCAGAAACCGGCCAACCCAGCTCAGATATGGCATTATTCAGAGAAGTATTAACCAAAGTAAAGAGCAGGTGCAACATAATTCTTTGTCTGTCAACTGGCGCTGGCTTGGGTATGACTACAGAGGAGCGGCTAAGGGTGGTATCAACCTTTCAGCCTGAAATGGCTTCCCTCAACTGTGGTTCTATGAATTTTGGCATATTCCGTCCGTTACAGACCATTAAGGACTTCAAGCATCCTTGGGAAAAGGCCTATTTGGCTATGACGGAGGATTTCGTGTTCCCCAACACGTTTAAAACTTTGGCAGAGTTCTTCCAAGTGTTTAGCCGAAATCAAACGAAGCCGGAGTTGGAAATATATGATGCTGGCATGATTAGTAACATAGCTTACATGATTGAGCAGGGACATCTCAAGACACCCATCTATCTCCAGTTTGTTCTTGGCATTTTAGGGGGCATTTTGGCGTCGCCCCATAGCCTAATATTTCTGCGTGACCATGCTCGCGAGGTACTACAGGATTTTGTCTGGTCGGTATGTGGTGCGGGTCGTCATCAAATACCGCTATGCACGATGGCACTGACCTTGGGTGGCAATGTCAGGGTTGGTATGGAAGACAGCCTTTACGTAGGCAAGGGAATCAAGGCGAAAAGTAATGCTGAACAGGTAGAAAAGGTTGTCCGCATTCTGCGGGAATTGAGTCTAGAGCCAGCAACACCCGATGAGGCAAGACAAATATTGGGGCTGAAAGGTCTAGATAAGGTCAATTGGTGATATCTTTTTTTTGCAGTATTCTTTCGAGACAAATATTTAAAAACCAGTTAGGAGGTGCACATGAAAGCAATAAACAGTTTACAAGCGCCCCAGCAACAGTGGCTATTAGATTTAACAAAGGCCAGAAATAGCGGTACCAAAATTATTGGATATACTCCGGGTGGTTATATGCCGGAGGAATTGATTTATGCGTGTGGTGCGATACCAGTAGCACTTATCCGTGGAGGCGACCCTGAGCCTGTGGCAGCAAGCGCTCAGTACGTGCCACGTTTTCTTGATACTTTCGCTCGAGCGCAGATAGGTTACCGGATGCTGGAAGACGAGCCATTGTATAAAATGATCGATCTCCTAGTTTGTCCAGTCACAGATAACAATATTCGGGCGATAGCTGATTGCTTTGATTTCTATACTGACATAGAGGTATTCAGGTTTGGTGTCCCTCACAACAAGGAAGATGATGCGTTTGAATACTACCTTGAAGGATTAAGGTTACTGAAAGCAAAGTTAGAGGATTTCACTGGAACCAAGATCAATAAAGAAAGATTAGAGGACAGCGTCAAGTTGATGAATCGAATGAGAAAACTACTTAGAGAATTCAGCTTAATGAGGAAATCAGACGCCGCACCCATAAGTGGCGGTGATTTCATAAGGTTATGTCATGCCTCCTTTCATATCGAACCGGCGACATTCGTAAGTATATTAGAGTCTCGAGTACAGGAACTCAAGCGGCAAAAAGCTGAAAATCGAAACGGGGTTAGGCCGAGGGTTCTATTGACAGGATCTACATTAGCTATGGGAGACTACAAGATTCCTGACCTACTCGAGGCAGCTGGAGCAGACATAGTGGTTGAGGAATTTGCCGAAGGACTCAGAAATTACTGGGAAGAAGTTAGATTGGACGGAGACCCACTTAAGGCATTAGCAGATAGTTATTTCCGGAGAAGAGTACCTCCTGCGTATTTCAGACCCTGGGATGAGACAATTGACTTCCTTTTGAGGCTTGCCAAGGATTTCCGGGTGGATGCGGTTGTTTGGTATCAATTGCTGTATCGTGATGCCTACAACATCCAGGCTGTCTATTTCAAACAGATTCTGAAGGATAAGCTAGGGCTGCAAATGCTGGAGCTTGAGTCGGACTATGATCCGTCTGAGGCTGGTCGCTTGAGGATGCAGATCGAGACCCTTATTCAAACCGTAAGAAAGTGAGTATCAAAGCGAGCCTATTTAGCTTTGGTTAGGTAAACCTGCAGCAAATGTAAGGACAGGAACGGTTTAATGGTGCGTCAAGGCGGAATGAATAGTGACAGACAAATCGAGAGAAGGTAATTATGCCAGTTTTGGGAATCGACGTTGGCGCGGCAACAACTAAGGCGGTTGTCATGGCGGATGGTGAAATTTTGTCATGGTATATTATGCAAACGGGACACGACATTAATGAAGCATCCGAGACAGTGATAAGCCAGACTCTCGCGAAGACGACCTTCTCAAAGGATGAACTAGATTATATAGTATCAACGGGATATGGCCGAAATGGAGTGCGCTTCGCAAACAAAGCCATAACCGAGATATTGTGCCATGCAAAAGGTGCATACTGGATGATGCCTGAAACAAGAACAATAATCGATATAGGGGGTCAAGATAGCAAAGCGATTGGTATCGACGGAAGAGGCAACGTGGAGAATTTTGTTATGAATGATAAGTGCGCAGCTGGCACCGGCAGGTTTCTTGAAGTAATGGCCAAAGTTTTGAATCTGGAACTTGATGAATTGGGCCCTGTGTCCCTGACAAGCAAAGCCCCGTGCCAAATAAGTAATACGTGCACGGTTTTTGCTGAGTCAGAGGTGGTTTCGCTCAGAGCTGAAGGAAAAAGTAGGGAGGATTTGATTGCTGGTATACACAGAGCAGCTGCTAGGCGAATACGTATCATGGCCTCAGCAGTAGGCTTTACAAAGGAGGTAGTTCTAACTGGTGGCGTAGCCCAAAACATCGGTTTAAAACAATATTTGGAAAAGGAGATCGGCCTCACTATTGTGGTTCCCCCAAACCCACAGATTATAGGAGCATTGGGGGCTGCTCTATTTGCTGGGGCCAAGCCAAATTAAAAACATTGGATATTTTATCGGATATTAAAGTCAAGAAATAATCATGGGAGGCAAGTATGGACTACTACACAGATTTTCTTAGGTTATGCGAATTCCAGCCTGACGAAATTGAAAAGGAAAAACCTCGGATCGAGAGGGCTTTCGAGGCTATGCAAATCGGCCCTGCTGACATCCAGAGAGCGGAAAAAAGAGTGAGGGATAATTTCGACATTGAGTTGTTGGGAGTAAGGCAGATATTGGGTTTGTGTATAATAGGGCTTATTGATCTTGCTTTAGCAAGACAGGAGCATAGTAAAGTAGTGTACAAGAATTGGTGCCTTCATAGCCAGCTTGGTTTCGCACTAATGCGTTCTTCCGAAGATGTTTATGTTGGAACCCCTGAGATAATTGGCACGATTATGGGACAAATCTTTGATAAATTCACTCCCGTCATTGAGGCAGGCGAAGCCAGAGGTCTATCAGCAGGCAAGGCTCATTGCGCCGGTACCCAAACTTATTTGGGTGCAATGGACAAAGGCATGGTTCCTATCCCAGACTTTATGATAAACTCCGGCTACTATTGCGACCAAGCGGCCGAAGCTGGTGAGCTGAAAGGCAAGCTTTTCAATGTCCCCCAATTTCACGTTGACGGCGTGGTAGATTCGAATTGGGACGCTTATCCGCAGTTCAACAAGCGAATGATAGCCTATACCGGAGGCCAAATAGAAAAGGCAATTAAGAAATTCGAGGAAATTACAGGGTATGAGGTAACGGAAGAAATGAAGAAGGAAGGACGTCGCGATAACGGACGATACTGGCGCAACCTACAAAAATTGGTCGAGCTTGTAGCGAAAAGTGACCCACAGGCAATAAGCCAAGCTGATGTCAACTTAGCCTTTTGGCTTTATGCTGTGCCTATTCGCGACAGAGAACGTGTAAATGGCGCAGTTACCACCTTAATTGGAGAGGTGGAAAAGAGAATCGAGGAGGGGAAAGGCGTTGTGAAAAAAGGCGCACCCAAAGTATATTTTGCCTTGCAGTGTGGCGTAGATCCAACACTAGTGAAGGTAGTGGAAGAATTAGGCATAAGTATTTCTGTATGCCATTGGAATTGGGTGCCACCGGACGAATGGGAACCCCGGACAGGTAAGAGCTTTGGAGAGAAACTTGCGGAGGGGAATTGCGCCCGGTCGTATCTCCAGTCATCTTTTGGAGTAGCTGATTTCCATAAAAAATGTTGCGAGCATTTCAAAGTCGATGGGATAATTCAAATTTACCCTCAGAGCTGTCGCCCTTGGTGTATCGCTGCTCTAATGGCTCGAAAGTTCATAAAGGATAAGCTGGATATCCCAATAATAATATTGGAAGGTGATGTATTTGACAGCCGCAGCTATACCGCCCAGCAGTTGAGAACTAGAATAGAGACATTCGCTCAGATGTTGAAAGCTAGGAAGGCCATCGCGGCATGAAATACTAACTTGTTTAATCACCTATTGTGTATGGGATAAATTATATCCCCAGCCTACTGACAGCTCAATAGAATAAAAATACCTGGTGCGGATAGGAACGAAGGGAGGATGGAAATGCATTACACCAATTTCTTTCAATTGTGCGGGTTCCAGCCAGATGAAGTCGAAAGGGAAAGACCCCGAATCGAGAGGGCATTTAAAATATTGGAATTTGGACCTGCTGATATCCAAATCGCAGAGGACAGGGTTCGGGAGTGTTTTGATATATCCCTTGTAGGCATCAGAGAGATGCTGCGCCTATTTTTGAGGGAACTGATATCACTTGTTCTAGCAAAGCAGGAAAATAAAAAGGTTGTTTATAAAGACTTTATGCTTCATAGCCAGCTTGGTTTCGCACTAATGCATGCCTCCAAAGATGTATACGTTACAACCCCTGAAGTATTACTCGGTGTAACTATGGGGCAAATATTTGACAAATGGAATTCATTATTGAAAATTGGCGAAGAGCGTGGCCTATTACCTGGCAAAGCCCAATGCGGTGCCACGCAAGCTTACTTGGGCGCATTGACGAAAGGAATTATTCCCGTGCCAGACTTAATGATAGTTGGTGGCTACTTCTGTGACCAATTTCCGCTAGCCGGCGAGTTGATAAGCCGACTTTTTAATATACCTGCGGCATTTGTTGATGGCGTGGTGGATTCAGATTGGGCTATATATCCAAACTATAATGAAAGAATGATTTCTTATACCGGTGGCAAAATCGGAAAGGCTATCAAAAAATTTGAAGATATCACAGGTTGCATTGTAACCGAGGAAATGAAGAAGCAAGGGCGTCGAGATAATGCGCGATACTGGCATGCTTTTCAGCCTCTGGTCGATATTGTAGCAACAAGTGACCCGCAGGCAATAAGCCAAGCAAATATAACGTTATCTTATTGGCTTTATGGGGTGCCAATGCGGGACAGAGAAAGTGCAATCGGAGCAATTACCACGTTACTTGGAGAAGTAGAACAGAGAGTAAAGGGCGGTATGGGTATCGTAGAAAAAGGTGCACCCAAGGTGTATTACGGTTTTCATAGCCTCGTGGACCCACGAATAGTAAAAGCGGTGGAAAGTTTAGGCCTAAGCATAACTACTTGCCATGCAAACTGGATACCACCAGACGAGTGGGGTACTCGCACGAGAACGACCTTTGAGGAAAGGCTTGCTGAGGGAAACTGCCAACGGTCTACGCTTGCGTCTACTTTCGGGATAGTTGACTACCTGAGGAAAAATTGCGAGCACTTCAAAGTCGATGGCATGATCGAGATTTTCCCCTACAACTGCCGTTGTTGGGTTACTTCACCATTAATGGCTAGGCAATACATAAAGGAAAAACTTGGTATCCCAGTACTGGTAATCGAGGGAGACCAGTTCGATTCTCGCTCCTATAGCGCCCAGCAGTTGAGAACTAGAGTAGAGACTTTCGCCGAGATGTTAAAGGCGAATAGAACCCTTAAATCTGAGGCGGTTTAGGCTTCGGTTGAATGGGTAACCGAGGAAGGATAATTATGAGCAGTTTCAAGGGCAAAGTTGCAATAATTGGGATAGGCGAAGTCCCTACTGGTAAATTTCCTGAAAGGCCGTGTCTTCAAAATGGCATTGAAGCCGCCCGCATGGCCATATTAGATGCTGGTATTAATAAGGATGAAATAGACGTTGTGATGCCCACAGGTGTATTTTCTGACGGAGTATTAAATGTCCAATTGGTGGCAGGGAAGATGGTCGAAGAGCTTGGTCTACAACGGAAAGCTAAGGCAAATTTGCAGGTTTTTTCCGGAGGTTCCAGTAGTAGCACCATGCTCATGACTGCCTGCTCTTTAGTGGCTGGAGGACATGCCAGGATGGTGCTTTGTGTTCAGTGTGATAAGGTGGGGACGATACCAACCCAGCAAATGATAGACATGTTCACTTTTTCTGGGGATCCTGAATGGGAAGATCCGTATGGCTTTTTCGCGGTGGCTAACGGAGGTTTGGTTGCTACGAGATACATGCATGAAACGAGAACGACTGCCGAGCAGCTGGCGTCAGTCGTTGTATCAATGCGTAAGTGGGCAGCATTGAACCCAAATGCCATGCTTCGGCGGGAGTTAACCATTGATGAAATTCTTGCTTCCAAAATGATAGCAACCCCACTTACTACCAAAGAGGCAAATGTTTTCGCTGATGGGGGTGCAGCTTTTATAGTTGCTAATGCGGCCATAGCTATGCAAGTGTGCAGAACTCCAGTATACCCCTTAGGATTTGGGTCACGGGTTACCCACTATTCCTTGTCTCAGTGTACTAACCTTTTGGACCTAGGTTACGCCGAATCCGGAAAAGAAGCTTTTGAGATGGCTGGGATAAATGCAACTGATGTCGATATCGTAGAATTCTATGATGCTTACCCAGTTTATCCTCTCCTCTCACTTGAAGGGCTGGGATTTTGTAAAAAGGGCGAGGCCGGAGCATTTGTCCAAGCTGGCAACACATGGCCAGGTGGGGAATTGCCCATGACTACAAATGGGGGCATGCTGGGGCAAGGACATACAGCCGCTGGCGGGGGTATCGCAATCTTAGTGGAGGCGGTTCGTCAACTAATGGGCAAGGCTGGTGAGAGGCAAGTAAAGGGAGCGAGGATCGCAGTAGAAACGTCACATGGCGGCACATTCATGGATTCCCATGTCTGTGTTCTTGGAACCGTTTTACCCTAAGATGGTGGCCACGAAGGCCTAGAGGAGGAAACTATGAGTGCGTATGTGAAGCCATTACCCTCTCCTTCGTCATATAGTTTTCCTTTTTGGGAAGGATGCAAAAGACACGAACTCCTGATACAGCATTGTAAAAATTGTGGAGCCAATATATTTTATCCCAAGCTCTACTGCTCGATCTGTTTATCGCCAAATATGGAGTGGATAAGAGTCTCAGGTCGAGGGAGAATATACACATTCACTATTGTCTACGGCTATGCGCCTACAGCATTTACGCAAGATATTCCCTATGTTATATCTGTAGTGAAGTTAGATGAAGGGGTGCAGTTAATGAGCAATATCGTGGAGTGTGAGCCCAGCCAACTCCGATGTGATATGAGAGTAGAAGTTGTTTTTGACGATGTGACACCAGAAATCACTCTGCCAAGATTCAGACCGATTAAGAATCATTGAGGGGAATGATATGGCTAGGAAATATGCCATACTTAATAAAGTCCAAAGCTCTTCTGATGTCATTAGATATACCAACTGCGGATATCACTGTTGGAGGCATTGTATTTTAAAGGTACGAGTTAGGAACGGAGTGATTATCTCATGTGAGCCCGATGATACCATTAATGCGGGGATACCTCGAGAGGATGGGTACGTGGATGAAGAAGTCATAAACCGAGGAATGACCCAGACTAGGCCTTGTGCCAAGGGCTACACGCAGGCGCATATGGTGTATGACTCCAGAAGGGTGAAGTATCCATTGAAGCGTATCGGCAAGAGGGGCGAAGGGAACTTTCAAAGGATATCATGGGATGAGGCACTAGATACTATTACTGAGAAGCTGGTGGAGGTAAAGGAAAAACACGGCCCATACTCGATCATGCATCACCCTTACAGTTTTGGTGATAGTTGTAGTTTCCCTCTTGCCCCGTGGTTTGGAGCTGGGATCGCTGGCTGGGAGGATCATTCCCACGGTGGATGGTGGGAGCCTGAGAAATGGGTTTTCGGAAGAGACATTGACAAGGGTCAGTTCTACCTAGCTCAGGATGAAGTTAACATTTTTAAGTCGAGACTTATCGTTCTATGGGGACTCAACCCCCTAACAACTCTGAGTGGTGGATGGGCTCATAACCTGCTGCGAGCAAAGGAACGCGGCATTCCTGTCATATGCATTGAACCTCGCTATACGCCGTCTGCGGAAGTCCTGGCCGATCAGTGGATTCCGATACGTCCAACCACTGATGTGGCCATGATGATCGCAATGGCAAACTTGTGGTTCAAAGAGAATCTTTGCGACGAAGTGTTTATTAAGAAATGGGTTGAACCTGAGGGCTTGCGATTGTGGAGGGCATACGTACTTGGCATAAGTGACGGACTCGACAAGAACACAAAGTGGGCTGAGAGGATCTGTGGTGTTCCTGCAGAGACCATAGAGGCATTTGCGAGACTATATGCCAAGAGCAGACCAGTCAACCTGAACGTATCCTTGTCAATTGGCCGTCAGTTCTGGGGCGAGAATCCATGTAGGGCAGCCATGTACCTGCAGGCATTAACTGGCAACACTTGTGTCCCTGGAGGAACCGCAGGTGCCGAAACAGGTGAATGGCCAGGGCAACTGCGATATCCAGTCCCACGTGTAGACACGCAGCGAAAAGCAGGAACATATAGGGCGCCAGTCCTACTGAATGGATTTAAGTGGGCAAAAGCCATTGATATGAGAGAAAGACTGGATAAAGGGGAAATCAGCAAGGCAGATTATAACAATATGATTGGCAATGCGGCATCAAACCCATGTCCTAATATTCAGATGGTCATTATGGAGTCTAATAATCCAGTGAACAGTCTCCCTGACATCAACTGCACCATCAGAGCATTGAATAAAGTTGACTTTGTTCTGATTTCCTCACAGTACACTGATTTAGCTACGTCAAGGTATGCAGATATACTTTTACCACAGATTTACATGACATTTGAAGGCGGAGATGTCCTGGGCTTCTGGCGTCCAATTAGTTACGGAACGAACCCCGGCAATATGTTCGTCTATCGTCAAAAGTGTATAGACCCGCCTGGGGAAGTCAAACCCAACGGGTGGGTCTGGACGCAGATAGCCAGAAGACTGGGTATCGCTGAGATGTACAATCCGCGCATGGTTAATGTACATGATGAGGATTGGCAACAAGCGACAGAAAGCTTGCACCGAGAAGCTTATGAAAGATGGTCGGCAAGGGAAGACATTGCACACTTGAATCCTCCAAGCTGGGCGGAGTTTCTGAAGAAGCCTGTCTTTCGATGGGAAATTAAGGAACCAAATTATCCTTTCAAAAGGGATTTGGAAAGAGGGGAGAATCCATTCAGAGGGACAGGCTCGGGTAAGATAGAATTTTACTCGAAGTTCTTGGCTAAGGGCAAGGACTACCTAACGGAGTCTGTTCCCGGAACTGGCAGGTGTTATGGCCCGGGCAATCTACCGCCCATGGCAAGTATGACAATGGGAGGCAA
>Ga0194125_10004380_pt1 | contig 22059 bp, 16 predicted proteins | sample TA2KigC250mmetaG_FD_148626 | JGI IMG/M metagenome (GOLD analysis project Ga0194125, IMG submission 148626) | Freshwater microbial communities from Lake Tanganyika, Tanzania - TA2015034 Kigoma Deep Cast 250m | ecosystem: Environmental > Aquatic > Freshwater > Lake | place: Tanzania: Lake...
AAAGTAATCAGTTTTTGAGAAGTGGCTTTTTTAATTCCGTGAGCGATACCGACTGAAGAACCCATGCAGGACAAATAGTCCTGAAGGTTAATCGGTGAATTGCCAAAAAGCATATAACAGCCTATTTCCCCTCCGAATATCACCTTATTAACATCAACTGCTTTCTTAATAGCTGAAACAACCAGCCAATAAGGGCATCCGGGACAAAGCTGAGGAGAACGTTTTAAAGGTTTTAACTCTGCTTTTTTCAACGCATAGGCCTTGCCGGTTATTTTCGATATAGCTTCAACAACATATTCTGGCTTTAATTCTCCAACCACCGGCAATAGATTCTTGCCGAAAACCTCTAACTTGCAATTATTCTGTTTTGCCAGCCTTTCTACTTCTTTTTCCAGATGCGATTCCAATTCTTCAACCACTAAAACCTTTTTCAAACCTTTAATGAATGCCTTTATTCCTTTTTCCGCCAAAGGATAGGAAAAAATAAGCTTTAAAACGGGCAAATCCAATTTCATCTCAGCTAAAGCTTCTTTAACGTACAAATAAGAAACGCCTGAAGTAATAATGCCTATTTTCTGCTTTTTGCCTTCCATCTGCAATAAAGTTTCAGCAACGCTTTTAATCTTTTCTATTTTTTCAAATAGCTCCTTTTTCATTTCCAGAACTCTGGGCGGCAGGGTAACGAATCTTTTAACGTCTTTTACAAATGTTCCTTTTTTAAAAACAGACGGCTTAAGATTAGATATCTTAACCGGCATTTTCTGGTGAGCTACTCTGGTTGTTGTTCTGACCATGACCGGAATATTGAACTTTTCGGAAATCTTAAAACCAAGCTTTACAAAATCCAGGCACTCCTGGGGGTCAGACGGCTCCAGAATAGGTATATGGACAATATTATCCATGGGCCTGGTATTTTCTTCCGACTGGGCTGAACTGTGACAAGAAGGATCGTCAGCCACAATGATAACTGTCGGCCCCTTAGTTCCCGTATAAACAAAAGGTGCCAAAGCATCCAAGCAAACGTTCAAGCCGAAATTCTTCATGGCCACCAAGGTTTTCAAACCGGAAAAACTGGCTCCTATGCCAGCTTCCAAAGCCACTTTCTCATTCGTTGAAAATTCAAAATAAACACCGGCTTCCTTGGCTATTCTGTAAAAGGTATTGCCTATTTCAGAGGAAGGCGTACCAGGATAAGTCGAAACAAAATTGACGCCTGCTTCCAAGGCGCCTCTGACAATGGCTTCGTTTCCCAATAAGATAATTTTCTCTCTGGCTTCTTTCAAAAGGAGTTTATCCATATACGATTATTATACAAAATATCTCCTGGTTATTCCACTGTTACAGATTTTGCCAGGTTTCTTGGCTTATCTATATCATTTCCAAGGGCTGCGGCAATATAGTAAGCGAAAAGGTGCAAAGGAATAACGGACAATATAGGAGTTAACATTTCCAAAGTTTTTGGGATATAAATCACATCGTCAACCAATTTCTTAATGTCTTCATTGCCTTCAGTAGCTATAGCTAAAATCTGGCCTTTCCTCGCTTTAATCTCCTGAATATTGGAAATCATTTTGTCATAAACAGAATCCGAAGGACAAATAGCAACAGTGGGGAAATTTTCATCTACCAGAGCCAAGGCGCCGTGCTTTAATTCTCCGGCCGGTATGCCTTCAGCATGGAGATAGGAAGTTTCTTTCAGTTTCAAAGCCCCTTCCAAAGCAACAGGATAATTGTATTTTCTGCCCATAAACCAGAAGTTTTTGAAATCTTTGTATTTTTTGGCTATTTTTTCAATCTCAGAACTTTGGCTCAAAACTCTTCTGGCCAAGTCAGGCATTTTGGCAAGCTCAGAAACAATTCTTTTGCCGATAACCAAAGACATGTCTCTCTGTCTGCCTAAATAAACTGTAATCATGGTTAAAGTGGCCAATTGTCCTAAAAACGCTTTTGTCGAAGCCACAGCCACTTCCTGGCCCGACCTAGTGTATATACCAGCCGCTGTTTCCCTGGACTGGCTGGAGCCGATAATGTTCGTAATTCCCAAAGTCAAAACCCCCTTCTCTTTCATTTCTTTTATCGCGGCCAGGGTATCTGCTGTTTCGCCCGATTGAGAAACGAATATACCAGCTGTATTTTTATCGATAATCGGTTTTCTATAACGGAATTCTGAACCCAAGTCAACTTCTGCTGGCAAGCTGGCATATTCTTCCAGCATATATTCGCCAACTCTGGCTGCGTAAGAAGCTGTACCGCAGGCAATTAAAAAAACTTTTTTGATTTCTCTTAATTTATGTTCTACGGAAGATAATCCTCCGAGTTTTACATTTCCTTCCTCTGGCAACAACCTTCCCCTGGTAGCGTTTTCAATCGCTTCTGGCTCTTCCATAATTTCTTTCAGCATAAAATGGGGATAGCCGCCTTTTTGGGCTTCTTCCGGCGTCCAGTCAATCTCTACAAAAGATTTTTCTTTTAAAATATGGAAATTATCCATTTTTAAAACGGCAATTTCATTGTCGTCCAAATTAATAACCTGCCTGGTATGAGTAATAACAGCTGAAGGATCAGAAGCGATTAAAATTCCCTCCTGATTAACGCCTAGAATCAAAGGTGAGGAAAGACGGGCAGCCACTATTTTTCCAGGATCTCTCTTGGCAATAACCACCAAACCATATGTGCCCCTTACCTCTTTCAAAGCTTTTCTAACCGCTTCCTCTAAATTGCCTTCAAAGTATTTCTCAATTAAATGACATAAGACTTCTGTATCTGTTTCAGAGCTGAACTTATGGCCCTCTTTTATCAGCTTATCTTTCAATTCCCGGTAATTCTCAATAATGCCGTTATGAATTGAAAAAATCTCTTTTTTGCAGTCCCAATGGGGATGAGCGTTTTCATCTGTCACTCCGCCGTGCGTCGCCCATCTCGTATGCAAAATAAAAGGATTTCCCTTTAATTCCAAATTGCTCTCTGCAATCAGTTTTTCCAAATCGTCTACCCTGCCAGCTTTTTTTAAGCAAAAAATCTCCCCTTTTTCAGGGCTATACCAGGCAACGCCTGCTGAATCGTATCCCCTGTATTCTAGTCGTCTTAAAACATCCAATCCCACCCTGACATCATTGTTTTTGCCAATATAGCCGACAATGCCGCACATAAAACTAGATTACGATATTAATTAGTCTTCTTGGAATAAAAATAACCTTTTTGATTTCCTTGTTCTGTATCCATTTCTTAACATTTTGACTGGAAATTGCAAGCTCCTTTGCTTTTTCTTCAGAAATATCAGCTTCAACTGCAATCTTGTCTCTAACTCTTCCGTTAACCTGGACAATCAAAGTTATAGTTTCGTCTTTAATCAGCTTTTTATCATATTTGGGCCAAACTTGCTTGTGAACTGAGCCTTTATTGCCCAAGTTGCTCCAAAGCTCTTCTGTAGCATGAGGCGCAAAGGGAGCCAAAAGAATCAAGAATAAAGAATAATAAACAGAAGAAATCTTTTCTTCTTTTTCAAGGCTGTTGGCCAATATCATTAGAGCTGAAACTGCTGTATTGAATTTAAAACTTTCCAAGTCCTCGTCTATCTTTTTAATCGTCTTATGAACCAACCTCTCTAATTCTTGATTCTTAACTTTTGAATCAAGATCTACCTTATAGTGCAATTTCCAGACCTTATCCAGAAACCTGTAAACACCTCTAACTCCCTGAGTGTTCCAGTTGATTGCCTGATCAAAAGGCCCCATAAACATCTCGTAAATCCTCAAAGTGTCAGCGCCAAAAGACTTAATAATATCATCGGGATTTACCACGTTGCCAAAAGACTTTGACATTTTCCTTCCGTCTTCAGCCAAAACTATGCCGTGAGAAGTCCTTCTTTTATAGGGCTCAGTTCCCGGAACCACGCCAATATCAAAAAGAAACTTATACCAGAATCGGGAGTACAGCAGATGCAAGGTAGTGTGCTCAAACCCTCCATTATACCAGTCAACCGGCATCCAGTATTTCAATTTCTTCCTGTCAGCTATTTCTTTATCATTGTCAGGATCAAGATAACGAACGTAATACCAGTTTGAACCTGCCCAGTTAGGCATTGTATCTGTTTCCCTTCTGGCTGAACCCTTACACTTTGGGCATTTTACGTTAACCCATTCTTCTATCTTAGCTAAAGGAGATTCGCCTGTTCCTGTTGGCTGGTACTTTTCAACATAGGGAAGCTCAACTGGCAAATCTTTTTCCGGGACCGGCACTGCTCCGCATTTTGGGCAGTGGATAATCGGTATCGGCTCTCCCCAATAGTGCTGCCTGGAAAAAATCCAATCTCTTAATTTGTATTGGATGGTTTTCTTGCCGACTTTTTTCTTTTCCAGCCATTCGGTAATCTTCTTAATTGCCTGTCCAGACGATAAGCCGTCAAACGGACCAGAATTGATTAAAGTTCCGTAATCAGCAAAGGCTTCTTTGGAAATGTCTCCGCCTGAAATAACTTCCCTGATTTCCAAGCCGTATTTCTCGGCAAAGTCGTAATCGCGGTAATCGTGCGCCGGCACCATCATCACCGCCCCTCCACCGTAAGTAGCCACCACATAATCACCAATCCAGATGGGAATTTTTTCGTTATTAAGAGGATTTAAACAATAAGAACCGGTAAAAACGCCTGTTTTCTCTTTTTCCAACTCCGTTCTTTCAAATTCGCTTTTCTTCTTTGATTCTTCTATATATTTAAGAACTTCTTGTTTTTGTTCGTCTTTAGTTATTTTTAAAACCAAGGGATGTTCAGGAGCAAGAACAACTGCTGTTACCCCGAAAATAGTGTCTATCCTAGTAGTAAAAACTATTATTGATTCTCGAGAATCAACCAGTTTGAAATCAGCCTCTGTCCCATAACTTCTGCCTATCCAATTGATTTGCTGGGTTTTGATTTTCTCAAGATAATCAACCTTGTCCAAATCCTCTATCAGCCTGTCAGCATATTTGGTAATCTTTAAAAGCCATTGTTTGATCGTTTTTTGTTCAGTCTGAGCACCGCATCTCTCGCATTTTCCGTCAACCACTTCTTCGTGCGCCAAACCTATCTTGCAGCTAGGGCACCAGTTTATTGGAATCTCTGCCTGATAAGCCAGGCCTTTTTTGAAGAGCTGCAGGAAAATCCACTGGGTCCATTTGTAATATTTAGGATCGGTCGTATTTATCTCCCTGCTCCAATCAAAAGAAAGACCCAAGGATTTTAATTGTCTTTTAAAATTAGCGATATTCTTCTCTGTAGCTGTTTTCGGATGAATGCCTGTTTTTATGGCGTAGTTTTCAGTCGGCAAGCCAAAAGCATCCCAGCCAATAGGATATAAAACATTAAACCCCTCCATTCTCTTTTTTCTGGCAACTGCGTCCAAGGCAGAATAGCTTCGGCAGTGGCCGACATGCAGACCGTCCCCTGAAGGATAAGGGAATTCAATGAGAATATATTGTTTTGGCTTTTTCGAAAAATCTTCAGCTTTGTAAAAGCCATTTTTCTCCCAATATTCCTGCCATTTTTTCTCAATTTTCTGATGATCGTATGATTCCATTATTAAATAAGCCTTATTCTTAAATTTATCATAAAAAATCGGCTTTCTCAAACGCCGTTTTCTCCTTTTAATTCTTGTTCAATTAATATGGTTTTGGAACTTTTTCTTGCAGTTTATGCGTATTGCCGTATCTTAAAAGACCTATATATGAATTAATTGTTTGTAAGTTAGGTTTTGCTTTTATTCTCCTGAACATTCTCTTCTTTGTGCTGGTTCTTAATATTCTATAATCAAAGAAATTTATCCAGCCGAGAAAATCAATGCCGGAAGCCAGTGTTTTTAGATAAATTTTCTTCGGGTGCAGTACCAATCTCAATCTGTTCTGTAAAAATTCCTTAATTCTGCTAAGTTGTCTTTCCAGTATATTTCTATTTTCAGAAAGGATAATAAAATCGTCTGCATACCTAATATAATATCCTGCTTTCAATTTATGTTTTACAAATTGATCAAGCTCATTCATATAAATGTTTACCAACAACTGGGAAGTGAGATTACCAAGCGGCAATCCAACGCCTGAATTAGTAGATGAAAAGCTTCTAATAACGTTTTCAAGCAACCATAAAATATTTCTATCCGGAATATATTGCTCTAAAATGCTCAGTAAAAGTTTGTGATCAATGCTGGCGAAAAACTTCCTGATATCGCATTTTAATACCCAGCATGTCTTCATATTATTTTTACTTGCCTTATAGGCAAAACTGCGGAAGCGATTAATCGCTTTGTGGGTTCCTTTATTTATCTGACAGGAAAAGGAATCCGCTATGAAGACGCAATTGAAAAACGGATAAAGCTTGCGGTATAATGCATGGTGAAGCAAACGGTCTCTGACGCTGGCCTTGTGAATGTCCCGCGGTTTTGGATCGCAGATACTAAAAGCTTTATACCCTCCGTGTTTATAAGTAGAATTGGCCAAATCTTCATGAAGTAACATAATATTATCCATAAGTTGAAAGGAAAATTCCTGCACGTCTTTTTTGTTTCTTTTGCCTCTTATGAATTCTTTCCAAGCCTCTAAAAGATTTTCCAGGCTAATAATATCTTCAAATTTATGACTCAATTGAATTTTCATAATAATTTTGAGCAACTAAGCCCCCCCCCGACCAGTTTTACCTGTTATTCAAAGAATAGTGAAAACCTACAAAATATGGCAGGAATATTTGCCACATTTTCCAAAAGCTTCAAGATACACGCTCGGAGAAAAAATAGACTCACTGTTTATCGAGATCATTGAATGTATAATTATTGCAAGCTATCTTTCAAAACAAGAAAAATTGCCCTCTATCAAAAAGGCAATTATTAAACTTGATATTCTTAAATTTTTCTTGCAAATTGCCTGGGAAATAAAAGCACTAAACAATAAAAGATTTATCGAGTTTTCTGGAAAATTGGTGGAAACCGGCAGAATGCTCGGCGGTTGGAGAAAAAAACTTGACAATAAAACTCCCGTCAGATAAAAGAACGGGAGAATACAGCAGTTTCGGGAGAAGACGCGGTCGCCAACGAGCCACCTATTCGGGTTCTCAACCGAATTGGCATTCACGTTCCAACCATCGCTGTTCCAGTTGACATTCACCGCGCGCAATTCTCGTACTAAAAGCCGCCTCTAGCACTGTCTTTTGAATACTCTAAAGACTGTATCGTATCCGGGGCCCTTAACCCCTTAGCTCCTAGTACCAATTCCTGTATTTTTGAAAATATCTTTTAAAAGATATTCTAGATTTATGTTGGAAAAGCCGTAACCGTTCCATTCTTATAAATCCTTTTTTATTATATCAAAGTTAAGTTAAAATAGAATGCCCTCGGTTTGCAAAACTGCGAAACCGAGGGACAAAGTGTCTAAGTGTTCAGGAATTGCGGGAGAAGACGCGGTCGCCAACGAGCCACCAAATCGGGTTCTCAACCGAAGAGGCACGCACGCTCCAACCATCGCTGCACCAGCGGACATGCACCGCGCGCAAAATACCACTAACGTCACGCACATAAAAGATATTTGCGTAACCGTTGGTTAAAAGAATACCTTTCTCGCCGTTTGGCTGGCGTTCCATAAGCGAGAAAATTTGCGCAAGTGTGGTCTCTGCTCTATCTTCGCCAAGTTCTGCAAGAATCGGACCGTCAACTGACGGGCTTGTCAGCTTCATATAGCGAAGATCTGCTTTGCCGACTGGCTCTTCAATCTTCTTTAAAAACCATGATTTGAAATTGTCACCGAGCCAGGCAATATTGATCGGTTTCCTCGCTATCACAAACTTTTTGGATGCCACGAACCGGCTTATTGCCGAAATAGTGACAACTCCAATCAGCTCGAGAATCCGCGATGATTTACCAGCCTCCACGATGATGCTTGCCATCCGGGAAAGAATCTTTCTTCCTTCCGGTTTTACAAGACGGTGAATGTCGTCATCTGACCCGCCTTGCTCTTTCACGGCACTAACAAGATCCGTGATAAGTCCCATTGCCACCCCCATTCCTGTAATGATTAATGAACTGTCTTTCGGCATTTTTATACCTCCTTTTTTCTTTTTTACCCCTCACCCCTGCCGAATTTGGGGCCCCGGGCTGATTATTAATATATCACAAAAAATAATAATTGTCAAATATTAAATACTTTTTTAGCGTTCTCGGTGGTAATTTCTGCCACTTTATCTAAGTTTAATTTCTTTATTTTAGCAATTCTCTCGACAACGTATCTTGCGTATATAGGTTCATTGCGTCCTGTTATTGGGGGCGGAGTCAGATAGGGGCAGTCTGTTTCAATTAAAATCCTGCCCAAAGGAGCTTTTTCAATGGTTTCATCCAGATTCAGCTTAAAGATTATTCCGTTGAACCCGAGATAAAAACCCATTTCAAGGTACTTTTCGGCCTGCTGCCAACTGCCGAAAAAACAATGGATAACTCCTTTTATTTCTCCATGACATTGCTTAAGTATTTCAATCAGCTCTTCATTCGCCATACGGCAATGGAAAATAACGGGCAGATTCAGTTCTTTTGCCAAATCAAGCTGTTTTAAAAACGTTTCTCTCTGCTTCTTCTTGAATTCTTCCAGCTTCAATCTTGTTTTCGGCCGGTAATAATAATCAAAGCCGATTTCACCGACAGCCACCACTTTTTTCGATTGAGCTAAATCCTTGTATTTTGAATAATCGAACTCTTCCTCTTTTGCCTGAAAAGATATTTCCTCTGTGTCAAGTTTTGCCTTGAAAATCCCTTCAGCTAAATGGATAGGATGAAGTCCAATGGCTGCATAAACTCCTGCATCGTACTTTTCAGCTATTCTGACCGCTCTTTTTGAGGTTTCGTAAGTGGAGCCGACGTTGATCATCCAGACATTATTATCTAAAGACCGACGAATCACTTCGTCGGCATCATCTTTGTAAGCGTTGAAATTAAGATGAGCGTGGGTATCAATGGTCATTATATTCTCGGGAATAAAGGAATACTTTTTTTGGCTTTCAACTGTTTCGATATTTTTTCAGAAGTCTCGGGTAAAAATGGCTTTAATAAAAAAGCTATTTCATTGATAACAAATAATAAATCATTCACTATTTCTTTTTGTTTTTCAGACTGCTCCCAGGGCTTTTCTTTTTCAATATATTTGTCGCAAAAACTGATTAACTCCCAAATAGCAAGCAAAGCTTCGTTAAATCTAAATCCGTCTAACGCTTTCTTATATTCTTTCTTGGTTTTATCGATTATTTTCTGAAAGCTTTTATCAAAAAGTTTGCCAGAAAAAGGAAAATCAATGCTTTCAGTAATTTTTACCACCCTGGCTACCAAATTTCCTATTCCGCTGGCCAAATCAGCATTATACCTTTGTTCAAACTTCTCATAAGTAAAGTCTCCGTCTTCTGTCGGCGAAATCTCCCGCAGAAGGAAGTATCTGAGAGCATCTGCTCCGTGTTTCTCAACCAGCTCAAAAGGATCAACGACATTGCCCAGGCTTTTTGACATTTTCTGGCCGGCAGAAGTTATGTAGCCATGGACAAAAATAGTTCTAGGTAAACTAAACTTTGCCGAAAGGAGCATCGCTATCCAATAAACTGCATGGAAACGTAAAATACCCTTTCCTATAATGTGTAATTTATTTTCATTCTTCTGCCACCATTCTTGAAACCTATTGTCGTTCTCAGCATAACCTAATATATTAATATAGTTTGAAAGAGCATCAAACCATGTCCATTGAACCTGTGTAGAATCGTCGGGAACTAAAATCCCCCATCCATCACCACGTTTGGCTTCACGAGAAATGCAAAAATCATGCAATCCAGAATCAATAAAACTTATAACTTCATTTTTTCTGACATTAGGGACAATCTTAATTTCATTGCTTTTAATTATTTTCTTTAATTGGTTTTGATATTTTGAGAGTTTAAAGAAATAATTTTCTTCCTCTATTAATTCTGGTTTAGTTTTGTGCTCAGGGCATAATCCATCTACTAATTCATTCTCTTTATAAAATTCTTCGCAACCAACACAGTAAAGACCTTTGTATTTTTTTTTATAGATATCTTTTTTGCAAGCTCGCCACAATTTCTGAGCACCTTTTATATGTCTTTGCTCAGTAGTTCTAATAAAATCGTCATTCGATAAATTAAGAATTTGCTTTAAGCTGTAAAATTTTTCAGCATTTCTATCCACTAACTCTTTAACCAGAACTCCTTCTTCTTTTGCAGCCTGAACATTTTTGAGAGAATTTTCATCTGTACCAGTTGCAAAAAAAACATTATCACCCAAAAAGCGATGATATCGAGCAATAACATCAGCTTGGATGATTTCTAAAGCAAATCCCAAATGGGGAAATGAATTAACATATGGTAGTGCAGTTGAAATGTAGATTTTTTTCATATTGCTTATTCATTCTTTAACAATAATAACAAATTCCCCTTTTATTTTATCATTTTGAACGTCTTTTATCACTTTTTCGATATTGCCTCGGTAAACAGTCTCAAAGGATTTAGTCAGCTCCCGGCAAACCACAACTTCAAGATCTTTTTTCATATTTTTCAACTCTGCCAAGGTTTTCAAAATACGATAAGGCGATTCGTAAAGAATTACCGGATATTTTGAATTAATAGCTTCTTCAAAAAACTTATTTCTCTTGTTTTTGACCGGCGGGAAACCCAAAAACAAGAATCTGTCAGTCGGAAACCCGGAAATAGAAGCAGCGGCAATTAAAGCTGATGCGCCGGGCACAGGGACGATCTTTACTTTATTTCCCAAAGCTTTCACCACTTCCCCAATCAACAAATTCCCAGGGTCAGAAATGCCAGGACTCCCGGCATCAGAAACTAAAGCTAAATTCTTGCCAGATTCTAACAGACTAACAATATAATCTGTTTTATTAAGCTTTGAGTGCTGATGATAGCTTAAGGTCTGTTTTTTAATATCGTAAGCATCCAGTAATCTTTTGCTGATTCTCGTATCCTCGCACAAAATTAAATCAACCTCCGATAAAATACGGAGGGCTCTTTTTGAAATATCCTCTAAGTTCCCTATGGGAGTGGCAACAATATAAAGAAACGACATTTTAGGAAACTGCTTCTTCTGAGACTATGCGGTCTTTTCTCTTTTTGAAAAAGTCCCTGACAAACTCAAACAATATGCCGGCCAAAGGAATAGCCAGAATGGCTCCCAAAAGTCCCCAAAGCTGTCCTCCTATTAATAAAGCAATCAAAACAAGAACTGGCGGCAGACCGATAAACTTTTTGCTTAAAAACGGAGTAAGGATATTGCCTTCTACCTGCTGGATCAAAAAGAAAACAATCAGGATAAAAACAGCTTTCAGCCAATCCTCGAGAATAACCATAATGGCAATAATGCCTCCGGCCAGTATCGGCCCTAAAATCGGGATAATGTTGGTGATTCCGGCAAATAAACCCAAGCTGAAAGCATAATCTATTTTGAATAATTTCAGGGCAAGAAAGGTTGCCAAACCGACAAAAAAGCAACATAAAACTCTGATCCCGAACCAGCCTGAAATCTTTTGCTGGGATCTTTCCCAAACGCTCACTGCATGATCCTCAATCTTCTTCGGGAAAAGCAGTCTGATAACCCTTTCCGCCCATTGCCCTTCCAGAGAAAAGAAAAAAGCAAGGGAAAAAATAGTAAAAGCGGCAAAAACTCCTCCGAAAACAGCAGATAAAGCGGTGAAAATATTAGAAGAAGCCCCCAGCAACCAGCCTTCAGTAGCAGAAATAAAGCTTTCAAAGTTTTCAAAAGCTTCTATGCCCAGCCATTTCAAAGACGGAGTTATCTTTTCAAAATATTCAGAAAACATGGAGGCAAACTGCCTGACTTCAGGTATAAAAGAAACTGATATCAGGTAAATAGACCCGCCGAAAAAGCCGAAAATAACAACATAGACCAAGCCGGTTGCCAAAACGCGGTGAATCTTTCTCCTTTCCAGGAAATCTATTGCCGGATTGAACAAAACGGAAATGATCAAAGCGAAGATAAGGAAAATCAAAATATCCCTGATTGAATAGAGAATGTAAATTATCAAAGCTGCCAAGGCAACCTTAAGAATGCTTCTCCAGGAAATATCTAATAATCTTTCGCCGTTCATAGTTTTAATAACTTTTGAAACTTGTCTTTATCCTTAAACGGACCGATTAAAGCCAGATTAAGCTTGTCGCTCCTGAAAATCTCTCTGGCTACTTTTAGGATATCATTCTGAGTGACTTTATCAATCATCTGGCATTCTTTCTCCGGCGTATCAATGGCAGATTTCAATATCTCCTGGCCGCCGTAATAAACTGCCCAAGCGTCAGAAGTCTCCAGGCCCAAAAATAAATGGCCCTTAAGGTTTTCTTTTGCCTTTTTTAGTTCATCTTGAGGCACTTTCTTTTCAGTTAATTTCTTATATTCTTTCAAAATGATTTTTAAGGCTTCTTCAACCCTTTTATTATCAATGCCAGCATGGGTTGCCAAATAACCAACATCAGTATAGCCTTCAGCCATTGTTCTGACATAGTAAGCCATTCCTCGTTTTTCCCTGACTTCGGTAAAAAGTCGGGAGCTCATATTACCGCCCAAAATATTAGCCAAAACTGCCAAAGTATGCCTTTTGGCGGAAAAAATATTAAAGGCCCTTACGCCAAAAGCTAAATGAGCCTGGTCTGTTTCTTTTTGCTGAAGTAAAACTTGAGGCGACTTTTGTTTCTCAATCGTTAACCTTTTGGCTGGAGTTTTGCTGTTAGGAAATTTGCCAAAATACTTGGTCAATTTTTTAATAGTTTCTTTTTCCTGAAAGTCTCCGGCCAGAACAACGACTGAGTTCTTCGCCCTGAACTGGGAACGGAAATAATTGATAATATCTTTGTGGTTAATCTTTTTAATCACTTCTTTCTCGCCGATCGTCAGCCAGCCCATCGGCTGATCGCCGTATAAAACTTTTTCCCAAAGATCAAGAATATAAGCCTGAGGCGTATCAAGATACATATTAAACTCTTCCAGAATTGTCTTCTTTTCTTTTTCCAGTTCTTTCTCCTTAAAAAGAGAATGAAAAATCATGTCAGAAATAATATCGCACGACAAATCAAGGTGTTTTGAATCAACCTTTACCCAAAAACCCATTATTTCTTTGCCGGTAAAAGCATTATACACTCCGCCGATTTTATCCAGTTCTCTTGAAATATCCAATGATTTCGGTCTTTTTTTCGTTCCGCGGAAAGCCATATGCTCCAAAACATGGGAAATGCCGCTGAGTTCCTTTTTTTCGTATCTTGAGCCAGCGCCAACTAAAACCAGCAAAGTCAAAGCTCGCGTATTTTCCATGGGAAAAGTAACAATGCGCAACCCGTTTTTAAGAACATTTTTCTTATACATTGTTTACGGCTTCTTCTTTCAAAAAAGTTTTTTCTTTTTTATACTCGACAACTAAGAATAATAAAACTATTGCAACAATATACCAGAAAGCAGTGTATAAACTTATATAAAATATGTTTGTATCAGCGCCAAAAATGTAATCTGTTATATTGCCGAATAAAAAGAATAAAAAACTGCCAACCATCAAAAGAGACTTATTTCGGATATACTTGTCGTCGCTTTTTAAGCCATTATAAAGATAAAAAACAACAATCCATAAAAGCGGCAGAAGTATCCCTATGCCAGTTAAAGCGTTGAATAATGGCCCTCTCGTATCCTCCCAGAAGACAAAGGGCTCGCTGACATACATTGGGGCCGCTTGCCATTCCATAGCTGGAATAATGCAAATAATTAATCCGTAAATAACAATCATCGCGAAAGAAAACTTCTTTAGAATTTGCTTGTCAATAATTTCAAAAGTGAGTGCGACATTGTATGCCGTGCCCAAAAAGAAAAAGAATGGATAAATATTAAAGATTAAATTTATGATCTCTGGATTTTTTATAAGCGTACCATTGGGCAAAAAAAGCAACCCGCCAACTAAAAAAGAAAGAAAAACCTTTAAAAAATAATTTATGGTTCTGCTCTTTGTTTTGCGATAAGAAGAGTAAATTCTGTAAGATATAAACAGCATCAGAATTAAGGCGGGAATGCTGGAAATTGTTACGATTGGAATCATGTATTTATTTTTTGATTGAAAAATTCAGTAAGTTCTTCAACTTTTACCCTTTCTTGTTTCATTGTGTCGCGGTCCCGAACCGTAACATCATCTTTTTCTAAGCTTTCAAAATCCACTGTCAAGCAAAAAATTGTTCCAATTTCGTCCTGGCGGCGGTATCTTCTGCCGATGGAGCCGACTTCGTCATACTGACAGACAAAACGAGTCTTTAACAATGAAAACAGTTCTTTTGCTTTCTTGACCAATTGCTCTTTGTTTTTTACTAAAGGGAAAACTGCTATTTTGACCGGAGCCAAACTTTTATCAAGCTTAAGAGTTAATTCCACTTCTTTTGTCGATTCTGTTGTTTTGGTCCTGCCGCCTTTTGTTTCAGAATATGCATCAACCAAGAAAGTTAGAAAGCTTCTGTCTGCCCCAGCTGAAGTCTCAATAATATAAGGATAATATTTTTCTTTTGCTTCTTCGTCAAAATACCGCAAATCTTGTTTGGAATGCTTAGCATGGTTTGACAAATCCCAATCCCCCCTATTGTGGATTCCTTCAATCTCCTTCCAGCCAAAAGGAAAGTTGTATTCTATGTCAACTGCTCTTTTGGCGTAATGAGCCAAATCTGCCTTTTCCACTTCTCTAAAGCGCAAATTCTCTTTTTTCATGCCCAGTTTCAAATACCAATCCATTCTTGCTTTTTTCCAATAATCAAAAAACTTATCAGCTGCTTTGGGATTGCAAAACCACTGCATTTCCATTTGTTCAAATTCCCTGGTCCTGTAAATGAAGTTCCCGGGAGTTATTTCATTCCTGAAAGCCTTGCCGATTTGGGCTATGCCGAAAGGAATCTTCAGTCTCATGGAATTTAAAACATTCAAAAAATTCAAATATATTCCCTGGCAGGTTTCAGCCCTCAAATAAGTAGTGGCTGCCTCGTTCTCAAGAGAACCGACAAAGGTTTTCATCATCAGGTTGAACTTTTTAGCTTCAGTTAAATCTCCTTTGCACTCCGGGCACTTTTTTTCTTTAAGTTCGTCCAAACGGAATCTCTTATGGCATTTCTTGCATTCAACCAGTTCATCGGCAAAACCGGCAGTCAAATGTCCCGAAGCCTGCCAGACCTGGGGAGACATTAGAATAGCTGAGTCCAACCCAACAACATTTTCCTGATTTTTTGTCATCTCGTTCCACCAGGCTTTTTTAATGTTGTTTTTCATTTCCGCGCCCAAAGGACCGAAATCATAACAGGAACCGAAACCGCCGTAAATCTCGGAAGATTGGAAAATAAAACCGCGCCTCTTGGTCAATGAAATGATTTTTTCCAAAAGATTATCCATATATTAGCGGACAATGCTCTTTTCGTAAGTAACCGTTGTGTCGTCCGGCAAAGCAGTATTGACAGAAGGACTGGTGGCCTGCAGAGTTTCTCCGGTAAACTGGTCCTGGCCGCTGATTCTTGCTTCGTTAATCAAAGCAGGAGCCTGGCCTATTTGGCTGGAATCCGGCCAGAAAGAAATCTGGAAAGAAATGCTGGGAGACGGACTCAATATTCCTTGGCCAACTGACAAGTCTCCGATATTCCAGACTATTTCCCTTGACTGGGAATCAAATGTCAAGTTATCCTTTTGCTCATCGGGGAATATCTTGCCTGTTAAGCTGACATTATTCGGCAAAACAGCTTTTACTTTAGCGTCCTTCGTATCGTTATAGTAGTTCTTAACCTGCCAAGAAATAGTGTAAGTGGTTGGCTGCCCGACATTGGGCGGCAAAGGACCGGAATTGCCGAAAACTTCGTCGTTAAAGTACCCTTTCTGCAAAATAACCAGCTTTGAATTAACCTTATTGGCAAATGTTTCTTTGACCTGGCTTAAGAAGACCGTTGAGCTGATTTGCGGATTCGCCTCTGCCAGACTTTTGATTTCCCAGTTGTCTTTCAATTTTATCCAGAACTCAACCTTGCCCTCTTCCTGGGGATGCAAGAATTGAAGCTTGCTCACCCTTCTCCAGTCCCAAATAATGGTGTTATCGCCGGAAGTGAAATCGCCGTCCAAAGTCTTGGTTGTGGAGAAATCAAACGCAGAACCGTTCAAAGTAACCAGCAAGAACAAATCGTTCAAAGCTTGCTCGCCGATGTTTTTAAAAGAAATCTCATAGTGGAGCAAATCTCCGGGATTGGCAACGAGCTTCGGATTGCCGTTTATTTCCTGGGTAATGTACAAAGTGGGCTTGATAATGGATATGCCTTTTGAAACGTCCTTTAAAACAATGAAATTGCCGTCTTTCCAGCTGCCTATTTTCGCCCTGAAAATCTTTTCCTCTCCGATAGCAGCGGAAAGCCTGCCTGAAATCTGGATTCTACCTCCCTGGGTTTGATTCAAAAGACCGATTTCCCATTCTGTTTTTTCCAAAGATTTGGGATTGGAATCAATAAATTCAAAACCCGAAGGATATTCAACAAATATTCTCAGATCGGAAAGCGGATAATCGGTATTGGAAAAATAATTCAAATTAAGGCTGAATGTTTTGCCGGATTCAACTTTTGCCGGCAAATCAAATTCCAAATTAAGAGGAATCTTCTTGATGATTGTCGTAAAGGAGGTTTTTGAAGTGTATCTGGCTCTTAAGTTCTTTGGAGAATAGTTCAAAGAAACCTTGGCTTCCTTAACCTCTCCTTCCTTGCCCATTAATCTCCCTTTAAAAATGAAAGTCTTTTCCTGCCCAGGATAAATAGCTCCTCCCAACTCCTCTGACTTTTTGACAACTCTCAAGGAAACATAGTCTGTGGGCACAGTATATTCGGGATAATCAAAAATAAGCTCTGGCTCTTCCAGGCTGACATTGCCGTTGTTCTTGAATTTAACAACATATTCTATTTCTTTAAGAAGCTCTGTTTCTTCCGGCCCCAGAATCTCCAGCTTCATTACCTCTTTGGAATAAATGTTCCTCTGGTAATAATAAAAGCCGATGATGCCGATAACGACTGCTAGAATAATGATAAAAATAGTAAGTTTTCTCATATTTAATTATATTAGCAAATTATTGGATTTCCCTCAAAATCTCGGAGAAATAATAATTGGATATCTCTTTTAAGGAGTCTAAATCCTGTTTTTCGACTTTTAATCTTGATAAAGCTGGTAAGTCTTTTTTCAGTAAAATCCTGATTAATTTTATCGCATTAAGGCTGATAGGATTTTCCAGTTTTTCAGCTTTGCTGCAGCTGTTGCAGATTAACCCTCCCTTTTTAAAAGAAAAATATATCTTTTCTGGAATTAATTTCTTTTGGCAAGAAGTACAATGATAAAAATCAAGTTGATAGCCTAATAAAGAAAGGAAGTTCCAAAGAAAATAATGATAAACTAGATTCCTTGTTTCGTTTTTAATTTTTATATCATTCAGCTTTTCAAAAGTTTCTCCAAACAATTGCCAAAGTTTTTCATCCGGTTCCTGACCTTTTAATAAGCTGTTTGAAACTTCGGCAATTTTTGAAGCAATAGCTACAGATTTTAAGCTTTTTCTTAAATTAGCAAAACCCTCAATTAAAATCGCGTCAGTCAGGGTTTTATAAGCTTTCCCTTGGATAAACTCAACTTCTGAAAGATAAAATAATTCCAAACCGGACCTTAACTTTGAGTTAATTTTCCTTTCGGCTCTGGCCAATAACTCCAATTTTCCGAAATCTTTGGTAAAAAAAGCGAAAAGACGGTCAGCCTCTCCGATATCTTTCTTTTTTAAAATAAATCCTTGGGTCCTGTAATGGATGAACATTTAAAATTTCTCAATAACTTTTGCGAAATGATCCAGACGTTCTCTTAATTTTTGGTTCAATGATTTCTCTTTAAGATCTTTTATCTGTTCCTTAATCGAATCAACAAGTTCGTAAAAGACTCTTTCTCTCTGGTCGGGATTGTTCAAGACGTTTATTACTTCCAGTTCTGACGCAGCAAGATAAAAAAGAGGAATTTGGTTAATACGGCCTTTCTTTAATTTCATTGCCCCGTCCTCTTTTTCCAAAAAGATGCCGTATTTAAGGTCAGCTCCGCCTTTTCTCTCGTTCCTGTCTGCAACTTTATCTTTTTTATCCTGGCGCGTCAGTTTGTTGCCGAATTCAACTTCGTCAAAAGCACAAACTATGTTGCCTGTTTCTCTCTCTAGAATTATACTGTCTACATTATTTTCAAAATCATCATACTCTGAAGTTCTGACTACGATAAAATCTTTCCCTAATTTTTTATGGAAAATGGAGGCTGCCAGCATTTCAAAAGCCTCGCCCATAGAAACTTTCCTTGACTGCTCCTCTTTAGATTGAGCCCAGGCGAAAGAATCTTTACTGCGATCTGCCTCTTTAAACACCCTTTTCAAATATTTAACACGCTCCTTATCATGTTCAATCGATTCTTTCCCATGAATGCTTCTGAATTCATCCATATTAATTCTGGCCCTTTCATCAATAGGCACTCCTTCCCTTCTTAACTCCTCCCATATTTTCTTCATATCGTCCCTTAACTCTTGTATTCTGTCTTTCTTCTGTTCTTTTTGTTTTTCCAATGTTTCACTATCATTCTTTTTAGATTCAAGAGTTGACTTTATAAATTGTGGCTCTCTTTCTAACATAATTTTTATGCTCAATGAAAAACTTCTTTTTTAATTTCTCTTTTATCCTCTGCCCGACAAATGTTTTCATTAAATTCTTTCCAGACTTCTCGCCAATCCCCTAAATCTTTTCCCGACGCTTTCATCTTAATTGCTTTCCATAAATTATCCATTTTTTCCTCATTAATTAATCCTCCGTTTAAATAAAAATAATTCACGTGCCGTCTTTGTAGTTGCTTATTTTCTATCCCTTTCTTGATGAAAGATATACTTCTTATAAATAATTCTTCTGGAGACAATAAATTTATCTTTTGCCCCTTTAATTCAATCTGCCTAATATCTATTGTTATATCCTGCTTTGGAAATATATCAATATGATAATTGTTCTTTTTATCTTCTAAAGCTAAATGGTTTTCTGGTTCTTTCAAAAATTCCCTTCTCCCGTCAGGTAATCCTTCTCCTTCTTTTCTTGTATATATAAGATTAAGTTTTTCTTTTTCTTTTACAGAAAATATTTTATTTGGCTGAGGAGGAATTACCTCTTTCCCTTCTTTTGGAGGTAAAGCCTCTCTTATCTTCTCATAAAATTCTTTCTCTATTACACAATCAATGTCTTCCCCAAATTCAATCGGAACTTTTTTGTTTAATTTTTCTAAATATATACGAAGAGCAGTTCCACCAGTAATAATTATTTCTGGAATATTTTTAGAAATAAGTCTTGCGGAATCAAATAATTTTTTTTTGGCTTCTGGAGAAATCTCTTCAATATTTTTCTCTACCGTCTCTGCTTTTTCTTTTAAAATTTCGGTTATGGGTAGTTCTAATTCTCTTTCTAGATTAGGCGTTAATGGTCTATCGAATTGTTCAAACGACATATTATTATATTCTTTTAATCGCTAATAATATATTCTGTCCGTCAATAACAACTTCTTTCTCCGTGTCAAAACCTTCCTCTAACCTGTCAGAAACCAACTCTTTAACCTTGGCTTCTTTCAGAATGAAATCTCTGTTTTTTTGCAGAATACCAGCCAGTTCACCAGCCCCAGAATAATTTACCAAGATTTCATCTTTCGGCTTTAAACCAGCTTTCTTTCTCATTTCCTGGATATTGCGAATGATTTCTCTGACTGTTCCTTCTTCTTTCAATTCCGCGCTAATCTCTTTGTCTAGTTCCACTTCTTTCTCTATCTTATTGTCAAAAACCACTTCTTTAACGTTAACTTCCTCTTTTATCAAATCCAGTAATTCTGAACCAATCTTTAATTTCGTATTTTTCACTTTCAAACCTTGCAGAGGCTGCCTTGTTTTAATCCCGGCTGCTGATCTTTCTGCCAAAGCCAGATTGACGATTTCTCTGGTTTTCTGCATTTTTTCTTCAAGCTCTTTGTTAATAGCTTTTTTATTAATTTCCGGCCATTCAATCAGATGAACAGATTCCGGCATTCCTTCTTTGCGGAATCTCTGGTAGTTTTCTTCTGTGAAAAACGGCATTATCGGAGCCATTATGTTCAATAAATTAACAATAACGCAATAAAGGGTCTGAACAGCTTCTTTTTTCTCTTCCTGGCTAGCCGGCTTCTGAAATCGCTTTCTTGACCTTCTGACATACCAAAGGGATAAATCATTAATAAAGAAATCTTCTATCGCCAAAGAAGCTGACATTGCGTCATAATTGTCCAAACCCTTAGTTATCTTGCCAGTCAAGCTGTTTAACCGGGACAAAATCCAAATATCCAGACAATTCTTGGTTTTAATAATATGTCCTTCAGAATATTCCTCTGGAGAAGTATAAGTATCAAAGAATTCAATAACATTGTGCAAGGTCAATAATTTCCTTTTTGTTTCCTCAGCCAATTTGTAGCCGAAATTAAGATTATAAGCCGGATTCTGCTTGGCATAAAGCCATCTCATAGGATCAGCGCCTATTTTCTCCACTGCTTCGTCAAACCAAATGGCATTGCCCTTTGATTTGTGCATCTCTTCGCCTTTTTCGTCGTGCACCAAAGCATAGCCGAAAATCGTTTTTACAGGATTTGTTTTTTCCAGAACCATGCTCATAACGATTAAAGAATAGAACCAGTTCTTGAATTGGCCAGGGAAAGATTCGCAAATCAAATCAGCTGGAAACCATTTTTTCCAGTAATTCCTGTCAGTGAAATATTTCATGGTGGAAAAAGAAACAATGCCAGCATCCAGCCAGGGATTGCCAACATCAGGAATACGTGAAACCGATTTGCCGCACTTTTGGCATTTGATTTTGATTTTATCCACCCAAGGCCGGTGAGGAGAATTGCCTTCGAATTCCTGCCAACCCTCAATCGCTCTTTCTTCCAATTCTTTTTTCGAACCGATAACCTCAAAATGGCCGCAAGAGCATTCAAAAATAGGCAGAGCCAGACCCCAGTATCTCTTTTTTGAAATAAGCCAGTCCTGCATGTTTTCCAGCCAGTCAATCTCCCTTTCCAATCCGAAAGAAGGCAGCCATTCTATCTTCTTAACCGTCTTAATTAATGGTTTTCTCAGTTTGTCCATGGAAATGTACCACTCGTCCACCAAACGGAATATCAAGTCTTCTTTACAACGCCAGCAGGTGGGATAGCGATGAGTATAATCTTCAATCCGGTAAACAAAATTCTTGTTTCTTAGGTTGTCAAAAATCATTTCATTAACCTCTGTTGCCAGCTTTCCGGTTAAAAATCCGAAACCTTTATTATACCTGCTTTCGTCGTCCAAAGGATTTATAACGGGGAGATTGAATTTCTTGCCGAGCTGGAAGTCTTCCTGACCACAACCAGGAGCAATATGAACAATGCCAGTTCCCTCATCTTCTGTCACCTCGTCCCAAAGAATAACTTTATGTTTAAAATCAGCTAACGTTTCTTTAACAGAATCTAATTCGTCGAACATTCCCTGATATTCCAATCCTTCAAGGTCTTTTCCTGAAAATTCTCTGATTATTTCTGCTTTACCGAATATTTCTGCTTTGTCTTTTTGAGAAATGAGAACATCGCCATTCTCGTCTTTAATCTCAGCATAAGCCAGTTTAGGATGAATAGCCACCACCACATTAGCTGGCAAAGTCCAGGGAGTCGTTGTCCAAATCAGAATAAACTTATTTTTCTGGCCGATAATGGGCAGTTTAACGAAAACAGACTTGTGAATTCTTTCCTGGTATTCTTCTGTCAGAATCTCATGTTGGGAAATGGCTGTGCCGCACCTGATGCACCAGGGCACAACATCTCTCCCCCTATAAAGCATTCCTTGTTCCTGGCATTTTTTCAAAAAATTCCAGATAGCGTAGTTGTTCTCGTCAGACATCGTATAATACGAATTGTCCCAGCCCATCCACTGGCCCAATCTGATTGACTGTTCTGTCTGAATCTGGGA